>Ga0126342_10011270_pt1 | contig 15974 bp, 11 predicted proteins | sample Cyp1metagenome_FD_92528 | JGI IMG/M metagenome (GOLD analysis project Ga0126342, IMG submission 92528) | Coral microbial communities from Lord Howe Island, Old Settlement Bay, Australia - Cyphastrea 1 metagenome | ecosystem: Host-associated > Invertebrates > Cnidaria > Coral ... | reverse complement strand
GTTTACCCTAAAAAGGTCCATTTAATGATTGGAAAATTATGACCCGATAGCAATTGTTTATGTTGGGGCGCTTCATGTTTGAGCCATGCCATATGGATGAGGTGGAGTTTCACGCGCCCCCGCCCGAGTCAAAAAGCAAGCGCCGGCTTTCGTTCCACCCCTTCTCAGGTATGTATGTATATTGCATATATATATATATATATTTATACACATGTAAGTATATGTATAGATATGTAGATATAGATCAACAACAATATTAATGCTACGGATAACGATAGCAATAGCAAGAATAACAATAGTAACATCAATCTACTGTATCGGTTTGGGATTCAACATTTCCAGAGCATTCAGAGGCAGAAGTGATCATCACGTTTGATCATCTGGGGCCTTGAGCTGGCTCTAGCGAGAGTTTTTGGAAGTTCAACACTCAACCCCCCAACAGTTGGTTAAAAAGCTGCGCTAGAAACAAACAAACACACACACACACATCCCAGCTAACTGTAGACTATAGATATATCCATGATGAATAGTAGTACTGTAGTATTGGTTATAAAACAACTCACCTCTGTTTTGGGATGCCCTTGCCAGGGGCAGCTCTGGCCACCCTGGTAAGTCCCGAGCCAACCAACGGAAAAGAAGGCCTGGCTGAGTCAATCGCAACCCCCCCAGAAGGCAGAAAGTAGGAAACTTGGCGAAGTCCAATCCTCAAAAATTTGGCAGTAAATAACTTTTCCATCTTTTTTTGGGGGTTTGCTATACTTTTATCCTTTCTGTTCCGTTCTGTTCTTGTTCGGCGGGAACAAAGTAACATCAGGGGAGTGGGTCCCACTGAAGTGGCCCAAATCTTCTTTGCGTTCAACTAAAGAAGCAGTCCCACTCATCGCTGAGCCCATCGTTGGTGTTGGTTCTGTCCCTACCTTATATTATTGGTTCCATCATTCAAACTGTTGGTGGCATATCCCCAGTTTTGGTTGGTAGTTATATACGTATATAATATGGATATAACTCAGTGATCCCAATTATTATAGGTGAAATATCCCTGATTTTTCCTCATTCTTGGTTAAAACATTCCCATTTTCCAAGCAGCCACACCTATCTTTTCCTGGTGATCGGAGGCCTCGAGCGAGAGCAGCGAGAGCGAAAGCACTCGGTCTTCAGCGGTCGTTTTATGCCGTTGTCCTTATGGGCTCAAGCTGAAAGTCTGAATCTCAGTCTACGCCATGCTGTGGTGATGGGCCATTTTGACAAAAACTCCATTTTTTTTTGGTGATGAGGGTCTTTTTGTGGAGAAATGATGCGACATTCGGGTGATTATGTAAATTTATCTAGCTCAATAATGTAAAATTCACATTTTCAGCCAAGTCCTATCCTGATGATCCACATCTTGGTAAGTGTTTTGTTGATTTAGGCTAAGACCAAATCTCATCTATTGTAAAGAATATATGTATGCATATAATATACAATATATGATATGCATATATATATATAAATACACCTTATTTTATTGATATCTATTTTATCTATTATATTTATATCACAATATATATATACAGTACACATGTTTCCAACCACCAAGTCCAAGATCTCAGTGTCCCAGGTGCCACCCCTCCGCAGTCCGGGCCGGGGTCGCCGGAGCAGAAGCAGGTCGGGTCGCTGGGGATATCAGGTTATTTCTTCCTCCTTTTGGTTTACTTATGTCACAATACAGTGTAATATATAGTAGAGAGATTTGAAAAATGGATGATTTTGATGAATTTGGAGCATTTCCCTACTGTTTGCACACGCTTATAGTCACCATAGTCACCATTTAGGTGCTTGTTCACCGCTGTGGGCTCTGGGTACTCCTCCGTTCTGATTGGGGGCCCATATGGGAGCATTGAATATCAGGGGGATGGGATTGGTTGCAATGGATATAGAAACCAGAATCAAATAATCAAAGTATCCTAATACAGCCCAGTTATAAACCAGTTTGAGCATCCATAAATTGCCATAAATCCCAGTTTTTTGATGTTCACCCGCAAAAATCCATGAGTTTTGCCCCATACCTGGTGGTCCCCGTGGTGCAGCCTGAAACCTATGGTGACCACGTTGGCCAGGACGTGAAGTTCGATGATGACGATGGATCCTCGCCTTCGGTGACAGGCATAGCGGCGGGCATCCTGTGGGCGGACTTTCTTTTTTTTGCTGGTGGTGGTGGTGGCGGCGGTCGTGCTTGTTATTCTTGTATTTTCTTGTTATTATTGTTATCATTGTCCTCATTATGATTATCATTTGTCATTATCATCATTGTCATTTGTCATTATCATTGTCATTATTATGATCATCATCATTATTGTCTTCATAAGCTGAATGATCATGATGATGTAGTGGTCATCATTTTTTGTGACTCCGAGTTTCGAACCATAGGTGAGAAGACCGAAAGGCGCGAGGGCCGCAAGGGTTCAGTGGATTTGCAGTGGTTCCAGTCTTGCCCCAAACATTGTGTGATGAGCAAAAATGGGCTGGTGTAATCTGGTGTAAATGATATCATGTATATAATATATAATATATATAATATATATAATATATATAATATATATAATATATATAATATATAATATATATAATATAATATAATATAATATAATATATATATATATAATATAATATAATATATATATATAATATAATATATATAATATATATAATATATATAATATATATAATATAATATATATATATATATATATATATATATATATAATATAATAATATATATATATATGTAATAGATACACATATATATATATATATAATAGATATAAATGATGCTGAATTTGGGGACTTTGCACACCCGAGTTTGCTGCTTGCTACTGACCGTGGATCGATCATGTCACCGGCACCAGGCAGGCTTCTCCAGAGATCGAGGCAGATTTCAGTGGTTGATCCATTGGGGTGTTGAAAATGGGGTATACCCTCTGGTTATGTCAAAATAGCTATTGAAAATGACCATTTATAGTGGATTTTCCCATTAAAAATGGTGATTTTCCATAGTTATGGGACAGTTTACCAAAGGGTATACCCTCAGAATGCCCCCGCAGAGATCACGTTTTACCAAATTTTCAGATAGACCCTATGTTCATTGACTGGTTTATATCTCCATTATCCCATGATATTCCCATTGTATCCCCTATCTTACAGGATGGGGCCCCGAGTCGATAGCGTTCAGTTGCCTTATGGTTTATGGCTGATATAACTATAGTTACTATAGTTAATGGGGGTTATCATGGGTTATAAACCAACAAACATCACTGGGGGGGGCCCATCCTGTGGACGCCGCAGGTCCGAGAAGCCCTGCCGACGCCGCCCATCGCGCCGGCGGAGCGCAAGGTCGCGGCAAGGGGATCCTCGGCGCCGCGGCGGCAACTGTGAAGCCTACATGGATTGAAAGAACAAAGGAACGATAGATATTAGCCTCTGGTAAATCAACAGTTGGACCCTGAAAATCACCAATTTTAAGATAGATGGAGGGATGATAGATTATGATAGATTATGATAGATTATGATAGATTATGATAGATTATGGCTATGGATCAATACCTATAAGTACCATTTTTAGTGGGATGAACATCCATAAATCCCAGCTATTTTGATGTGAACTACAGGGGTACAAGGTTTTGACACACTGCCATATTACCCTCTGGTAAATTAACAGTTGGACCCTGAAAATCAGCAATTTTGAATGGAAACTAGTCTTCCAACCCCGATGACTGCCAGGGTCTATGTTAATTTACCAGAGGGTAAGATAGATGGAGGGATGATAGATTATGATAGATTATGATAGATTGTGAGAGGTTACATTGACATAACATTGAAATTTCATTGACATTTCCTTTCTTTCCATGACATAAACCGTTAGATTCTTTTTACATCAGGTAGTACACCCAATGCCATAAACCTCCCATTTTGGGATGGTTGACTTTGACATTGACATTCCATCCTTATCCATGTATGGCTACACGATTTATACACGTATCTACATGTATGGCTACATGTATACACATGTATATATGTACATACATAGACGGGTTGTCTATCTATATCTATATCTATATCTATATCTATATCTAATATCTATATCTACATCTACATCTGTATCTGTATCTGTATCTGTATCTATATCTCTGTCTATATCTTTGTCTACATCTATATCTATCTCTGTCTATATCTATATCTCTATCTGTCTATATCTATATCTATATCTGTATCTGTGTTTGTATCTATATCTATATCTGTATCTGTATCTGTATCTGTATCTATCTATATCTATATCTATATCTATATCTATATCTCCGTCTATATCTCTGTCTACATCTATATCTATCTTTGTTTATATCTATATCTCTGTTCCTCTATATCTATATCTGTATCTATATCTATATCTCTGTCTATCTCTATATCTATCTCTGTCTATATCTATATCTCTGTCTGTCTATATCTATATCTATATCTATATCTGTATCTGAATCTGTATCTATATCTATATCTATATCTGTATCTGTGTTTGTATCTATATCTGTATCTGTATCTGTATCTGTATTTGTATCTGTATCTGTATTTGTATCTGTATCTGTATCTGTATCTATATCCATATCTATATCTATATCTTTATCTATATCTATATCTATTTCTATATCATATATATTGAATTCTATGGCATATGGGTCAAGTCATTGGCGTAGTCATCGATCATTTTGACCTGGACGTTTTGAACCAAATTTGGCTGATTTTGGATAGGGCCATTGTCATAAGTTGTTATTTGGGTATGGATCAATACCTATATATATACCATTTTTAGTGGGATGAACATCCATTTACCAGCTATTTTGATGTTCACCAGGGGTACAAGGTTTTGACACACTGTCATTTTGGGAGTCCCAATGTATAGTCACATTGGAAATCAGCCAAATGTTTCGCTGACGAAACGCTTGCAACAAGTTGTTCTTTTCTTGGCCAACCATTGGTTGGCCTTGACACCATGCCCCTGGGGATCGAGTTGGGACGATCCTGGGTTCAAAATGGTGCATTGTGGATGATAAGAAGCAACAAACATGGTAAGATCAGATAAAACACTGTGGACATTTACACCGCAAACATGGTGTCTGAGTTTTTTTTGAAATGGCAACTTGTGGGCAAAATTGAATAATTTGGATACTTTGGTTGGTTCACTCCGTAGTTTTGGTGGTTTGATCTCCAGGTCGGGTTGGTCGAATCCTCCAAACATCTCGCTGGGAAAATCGTTTCCGAAGTAAGGCTCCGCCAGACCCCTGCCGAGCCAAAACAGATGATGAGGCGCATCTCTGCTTGAGAGCTCTGAATATGGTGGTTTCGGGAGGGGAAACTGTGCAGAAATTGACGTTGTTCTTTATTGTACCAAAAAAGTCCAGGATTGGTCGAAGGGCAATCCATGTAGACTTTTTTTGCCTGCAAAAAAAATGTGGCTTCTATACCGCGACACATGTTTGGTGTACCCAAAGAGTCTCAATGTGCCAGAACAATCTCCAAAACTGTGGGTCGATTTCGATTACGCCGCCCAAAAAAATCATGCCATTTCTGCACCCTCAGCCGCTTTTTCTGCGAGGCAGATAAAGGCCCACCCGTTTCTCTTCCTAGGCCCATGCCACCTGCCTCAATCGGCAGGGGTGGAATTGGAAGCTGAGAATGTGGTGATTTCCTGTGGCAATCTGTTTTTCTGGAAGAAAAGAGAATCAACCAATTCCATTTGTAGAACATAGATAGAAAATCACCTAGGATAGATGGAATAGATAGAACATCCACCACTATCGCTCTTGGGGAGGCTCCAAGTTCATAGTCTCACTGACAACACACGAAATCAGATACCCAATATAAAAAGGGACAACACGTGGGATGTGAACAAAAACTGGTGGCAGTGAAGTATCGGAACTTCACCCACTTCAATGTCAATCACTCAATCTAATGGAATCCAATCTTATCTTTTTGGTGAAGTCAAAATATATATATATAATATAATAATATATATATAATATATACATTTGATATATATATAGATATTTGATATATATATATATATAGATATTTGATATATATATATTTGATATATATATATATATATATATAGATATTTGATATATATATATAGACATTTGATATATATATATATATATAAAGATATAGACATTTGATATATATATATATATAGATATTTGATATATATATATATATTTGATATATATATATATATAGATATTTGATATATATATATATTTGATATCTATATCTATATATATACACACATGTATTCAATGTCTTAGCCGATTTTTTGGTGAAGTCAAAGGCATCAACTCTGAGGTCTGCCGATTCCATGCCAGACAAGGAGCGGAAAACAGGCGCCCAGCATGCTGCCCGACACCCCATGGAAAACCCCATGTAGATCTACAACTTTTCTAAGCGGCAGCAGACTCTTGCAACAGTTTTGAATATGTATTCACTGAAACGTATACGTGTTCATTTACACATTCATTTACATATACCAATATAGATACATATGTAACGTAAATACACATGAAATCTCATTTATATATATATCTAGGTATACACATATGTAACATACATCTACATAGATATCTATATCTATATCTCTAGGTCTCTAGATATCAATATCTCTCGATCTCTAGATATCTATATATATATATATCTCTATATCTCTATATATATATAAATCTATAGATAGATATCAACCGACGCGAGACATCTCCACGGCTGCGCCAGGCGTGTCCAGCGCCACCTTAAAGGTGCCCCGTGAGGACGACCGCGCGGGCAGCCTGAGCCCTTCCAGCCCTTCCAGCGCCTCCGGGAGCCGCGGGCGCCAGGGAGGTGCCCCTTTGGGTTGGAAGAAATGGTGGGTTTAATGGTGGACATGGTATATCTATATTTCAATGGATTGGTTTAAGGGAAAATCTACAGGAAACCATAGATTTTCCCATTAAATATGGGGCTTTCCTGTAATTTTTCCCTTAAACCAATCCATTGAATATTGGGTTATATAGATATATGGTGTCTCACAATGTGGGTCAATATCTAAATATGCTGGAAAAAACACTATATATATATATATCTATATCTATATATCTATATTTCAATGGATTGGTTTAAGGGAAAATCTACAGGAAACCATAGATTTTCCCATTAAATATGGGGTTTTCCTGTAATTTTTCCCTTAAACCAATCCATTGAATATTGGGTTATATAGAAAAAAATGGTGTCTAAAAATGTGGGTCAATATCTAAATATGCTGGAAAAAACACTATATATATATATATACATATCTCTCTCTATATATATATATTATCTATATATCTATATGTCTGTATATCTATATATATCTATGTATATGTCTATATATATATCTATAAAATGGATATGGATACCATGTTTATATGGGATATTATCATGGTTATATGAGTTATTAATGGGATGTCTATGGATATCTATGGTTATCGATACTATAGCTCAATGGTTATGTTTGAATGCTTATTCTATGAGATATCTATGAGATATCTATGAGATATCTATGGTTACTGTGGTTAGTATGGATATTTAAGGTATAGATAACCATTGGGGATACTATGATATCTATGTTTTTTTTTTCCCGAGATATCTATGCTTGGATAGTTGTTGTGGAGATATCTATAGTTTTTTAGGGTTTCAATAGGATTTTTGGATCAGATTTATGATTTGCTGCAAGATGAAAGGATTTCAGATGGCTTCACTGGCGGTTTTAGATGGTTTCACTGGGCGGTGTGAATAATGCCCGAACTAAATGGAGGTTTCTAGCTGGGAAATTCATCTATAAATACTGTATTTTCCAACAAGCTACTTTTGATTGCCGGAAGGTAACATGATTTTCACCATCAACAATAGGGGCTTTCATTGGATTCTTGATGGGCTTAAACTCCCCAACATGAGGATTTTTGATGATGAAAGTGGCTGAAAAGAGAGATTTACACATGCATAACTTGGGATTTAGTCAATGAGGATTTACTACTATTATTACCCTCTGGTAAATTAACATAGACCCTGAAAATAGCCTAGTTTTAATGGAAACTAATCTTCCAACCCCTATCTGCCAGGGTCTATGTTAATTTACCAGGGGGTATTGCATTACTCAAAATGGAGAATCAGCGATTTTTCACTGTCCAACGTAGGAATCTCACCATCTAAAACACGCAGGGATTTCACCATGGAATTTCTTGGGCTCAAGTCATGGTACCCCCAAAATTGAAATGGCCATGGTCATTAAAACATGGATCTGAAAGTCTGAACGCATGCATTTTTTGGGGCCAATGATTTTGATGAAATGGTCAGAGTCTGAAATATTTTTCTCCTTTTCCGTTTCTCTGGCTCTACCTTCGAATGTTTGGATAAGATAAAACATGATAAAACAGATGGACTCTCTCCCCATATTCTATTCTGGGGATGTAGGTGGATAGGTGTAACCAATATCCAAGATAATCCATATTAATCCATTCCATCTATCCAATGTCATACAATGGTAACTTGTTGAATATAGAATCTATGAATAAATGAATTGGAGGGCATTAAAGGAAACAACAAGTCGTTGATGACACCCCTGGGATGTTCACCTGGGTTTCCTCTGGTTTGGTGGTTTCATTTTTTAAAGTTCTCGAGTTCTATTCATATCTTTCCAGTTTCAGACAACAAAACCAGGAACCCAAGGTAAATTTCAGGGCTAAGAGCCCCTAACTCTTCGAATTTTTCCTGGTAGAAACCACATTTTCCGGGGAAAAATCCCAGAGAAATCCTCCAAATGTCTGGTTTTTCCCTAGGCGGCCAAGCAGTTTTACCGTCGACCTCTAACCGGCACCTTTCGCCGAGTCCAGCGGTCTCCCGGTGAGTGAGAGATGGGCAGATACGTTTCTGTTTCTGAACATAGCTAACATAACTATCTATAACTGTCTAACTATCCAACATATCTAACATATCTAACATATCTAACTATCTAACATATCTAACTATAAAAAACATATCTAACTATCTACTTGCAACTGCATAACTATACAAGTATATGACTGCATGACTATGTTAGTATAGAACTCAGTACTATACAACAAGATATTAGACAACTAGCAAAATCGGACGCTAGGGAGTTATTTTTCATGTTTATTTGCGGGGTAGCATAGTTATAATATACAATACAATACGCACGTATACATATACACATGTGTGTTTGGATTCATTTGATGCTCTTGATCCTGTGCCCTGCATGCCGATGAATAACAGATTTGATGAATAGAAAAAGTAAATGAATTCACCTGCAGAGTTGTTTTCTTCTATATATTTATATTTTTCAATCAGAGAGATGCTACGTGTGCGAGTGTGTATTATATATATATAATTATATATAAATGTCTACAGATCCATGAACATTGATCCATTGATCTACCCAGCGTTGCCCCGTTTGGATATTTGACCAGAGTCTCTGGGATGATTGGCAGCCCAAAGGTGGCAACCACGGGGATCCAATCCACTGCCCCAGGTTGTTACGCAGGACTCCAAAGTGCTGCGAGACGTTGGGATGCCAAGGCTCAAGGATCCATCCTTCGGACAAATGATCCTACCGTTGAAGTAAAGGTTGTACATGACGAACTGGAAAATCACCATTTTTCATAGGTAAATTAGGTAAATCAACTATTTCTATGGCCGTTTTCAATAGCAAACTGTAACAAATTACCAGAGGGTATCCTTCAAGTTCCGATCAAGGGTGGAGTTACTCAGCTTGTTGTCCGTCACTGCTAAATTCGACATCAACCCGACTTTATGTTTTTTTTGCAGCTGAACTTGTCGCGACTTGAACCAGTGCCAGAAATGAGGGGGGTGTGTGGCGAAGGCAACTGATGTGGGGTTCAGCTTTTCCCAACCCCCTCAAAGCTAACCAATGAACTAGTCCTGAAAGCAGCTGCTGCCACTATTTGTTGCATCCCCAAAAGTCCCGGAGTCAGGGATTTTCACTTCCATGTTTGCTTCCACAAAATCGGTGTGTCCATAATTTTGAGCCATAGATATTGTCATCTCAGGTACCCTCTGGTAAACTAACATAGCTATGGAAAATCACCATTTTTAATGGGAAAATCCACTATTAATGGCCATTTTCAATAGCTACGCAGCTACGTTAAATTACCAGAGGGTAGTTGTCATGAAAGTCCGATTGAAAGTGACCCGGCCCAAAAAACCAAGGAATTACACATTTCAAGGCGCGGTTTTTCGGGTGGTCTTCAAGGCAGAAGATCTCGATGTTGGAATGGGAATATCACAGGTTGATGACAAGTGGGGACGAGTAATCTGCATGTTGCAATCATATGAGATGTATAAAGACTATGGAACCATCTATACATAGACAACTACACGTTTTTGCTTTGTGTCCTTCACTTCCTGCTGTTCTAGATTTGCAAGATTAGAGCATCTATCTTTCTGGGATCATCCTTGTCGTCTTGGTCAGTGCATTGGTCAGTGGATCACTTGGGGCGAGCCACGCAGTGCTTCGGATGCGAAGTGAAAATCCCCTAAGATCCCAACTTAAATTGGGCACGTCGATCGGATTCCGATTCCGTCGGCAGGACGAATTCGCGACCGCCGGCTGTGAATGCGGCAGCGGCCGAAACGCCAAAAACCAAGGTGCGACCGGCAGAGAACGTCAGCCTGTTCATCTTCGCGGATGTTCACCCTAACCTGGGTGAACCCAGAACACTTTGCAGCACACAGAAACTAATGCCAGGTGCATGGATCAAAACTTAAAGATTATCTTCCTTTCAGCTTTGAATGGCTGTACTATTCTCGATCTCTTTCTTTTTTTTTTGTTCTCCATATCTATTAAAAAACTGTATATATATATATTATATATACATTATAAATATTATCCCAGCAGTTTGCAACAGACCAGGAGGAACGCGTTGAGGACCTGGAGGACTTACAACCGGCACCTTCAGCAGGGCCTGATGAGCCTTGGCTTAAAATGGATTGACCGTTCCAAAGCAGCGAGATTTTCCATGGGAAAATGGATGGAAATGGTGATTGGGTATATTTTCACAGGGAAAATGGATGGAAATATGAATTGGTGATTGGTGATTGATGTTTTTTTGGGCGTATATTCTCAGACAAACCCATTTATTGCAACAATTCAAACAGTGGGTGACTGATGATGAATCAGTGGATGGAATGGTAAATTATTTGACTTTTTGGACACGCCCAAATACGTAGTGACGCAGTGGTTGTGAACTATTAGTCCTGGTTTTCATCAGTTTGTTAATAGTCAATGGGAGTTAAAACACAAGCATCAATCCCATCGGAGTATCCCCCAAACGAAACCATGGCTTAGGTCTATTCGTTTGGGGGCATATTTTGAGCAGCACGGGATGGGATTTGTAATTGTTCTTGATTGGTGAATGGTTAATTGTTCATGGCTAGTGGAAGTTAGACTACTGGATTATCATTTACCATGAACCATTAGTATGTGTTTCTTTTGTGTACTGTCTGAATTACCATGTTGGTTATTTCATGTTTTTGGAGCATGTTAATCAATGCCATTTAGCATTAGCCATTCACATACTACCAACATAGTAATGGATTTATTAACAATTCCTTGTTTATTATTATCCACAAACCATTGTTTATTTATTTGTTTATTTATTTATCTTTTTAATTTACTTGTTTCATTTACCATTGACCATTCGCATTGGACGCTCCATTCACCACCGCGCCAGGAGCGCATCTCCACAACGAGGATGCCCTCGCTGAAGCAGACTGAAGTGGCCACTGAGGCTCTCTCTCTCTCTCTTTAATTATACACTATGTATTAATATGTACACTATATACACTATACACATGCACATTGTGTGTATATATATATACATATATATATATATATATCACACGCACACACACACACGCACCATATACACTCTACTAAACAATCTACTCTATGCATATGATCCAACCCTGACAGGGCCTATCCACGTCCTCAAGACAAGCATCTCCCGTGACCTGGAGAGCCGTTTTGGTGGAGGATTAAGAACCCATTTCGGATGGGAAAACAGGATGAAGAAATCCATTTTAGTCGAATTTCATGTCGTTTTGGTGGACTTTCATCTCATTTTAGTCGAATTTCATGTCGTTTTGGTGGACTTTCATCTCATTTTAGTGGGCTTTCATGTCATTTTGGTGGACTATCATCTCATTTTAGTGGGCTTTCATGTAATTTTGGTGGACTATCATCTCATTTTAGTGGGGTTTCATGTCATTTTGGTGGACTATCATCTCATTTTAGTGGGCTTTCATGTCATTTTGGTGGACTATCATCTCATTTTAGTGGAGTTTCATGTCATTTTGGTGGACTATCATCTCATTTTAGTGGGCTTTCATGTCATTTTGGTGGACTATCATCTCATTTTAGTGGGCTTTCATGTCATTTTGGTGGACTTTCATCTCATTTTAGTGGGCTCTCATGTCATTTTAGTAGACTTTCATCTCATTTTAGTGGCATTTTAGTAGACTATCATCTCATTTTAGTGGGCTTTCATGTCATTTTGGTGGACTTTCATCTCATTTTAGTGGAATTTCATGTCATTTTAGCAGACTTTCATCTCATTTTAGTGGAATTTCATGTCATTGGTAGACTTTCATCTCATTTTAGTGGCATTTTAGTAGACTATCATCTCATTTTAGTGGGCTTTCATGTCATTTTAGCAGACTTTCATCTCATTTTAGTGGAATTTCATCTCATTTTAGTAGACTTTCATCTCATTTTAGTGGAATTTCATGTCATTTTAGCAGACTTTCATCTCATTTTAGTGGAATTTCATGTCGTTTTGGTGGACTTTCATCTCATTTTAGTGGGCTTTCATGTCATTTTGGTGGACTTTCATCTCATTTTAGTGGAATTTCATGTCATTTTAGTAGACGTTCATCTCATTTTAGTGGAATTTCATGTCATTTTGGTGGACTTTCATCTCATTTTAGTGGAATTTCATCTCATTTTAGTGGGCTTTCATGTTATTTTGGTGGACTATCATCTCATTTTAGTGGGCTTTCATGTCATTTTGGTGGACTATCATCTCATTTTAGTGGGCTTTCATTCATTTTGGTGGACCATCTTATTTTAGTAGGATTTCATGTCATTCTACTGGACTTTCATGTCATTTTAGTGGATTTTCATGTCATTTTAGTAGACTTTCATGCTATTTTAGTGGAATTTCATGTCAATTAAGTGGTGTTTCATGTCATTTTAGCGGAATTTCATGCAATTTTAGTAGGGTTTCATGTCATTTCAATGGATTTTCATGTCATTTAGCGGATTTTCATGTCATTTAGCGGAATTTCATGTTATTTTAGTGGGATTTCATGGGAGATTTGAAAATAGGAGTTTCTTTACCCACTACGTTCGGATTTGACATGGGATGGATGACCCCATAGTATTCCCATAGTCCCCATAGGTTTCACGACCTGAGCTGGATATCAGCCATGGATTCTGGGCTATGTTTGGAAGATGCCAAAACATGTTTTTGCCTCTAAATCTTGTGTGTTAGATGATGTTAGAGGTATATACATCTATACAAATACAACTATTATATATATATATATGTCTATCTTCTATGTATATATATATGTATTACACACACATATATATATATCTTGTATATACACTTAGATATGTACATGATCTTAGACATACTTCACATATGATACACTGTGCATCGAGTTATTTTTGATGCGCATCCCATGGGTCCAAGGCCGCTGTGGAGCCGTCTTCGGAAGAGCAGAGGCGGGGATGCAGTGCTAGAGGACCTGGGACCCCCTGGAGCAAGGAAAATTTCATGTGGGGACGGGCAAAACCGTTTTCACATGTTTTCAATATGGCTTGGGGATGGGTAAAACCTATATAAAATCCTATAAATATGATTAAACATGAATGGGTGGAACATCCATGATGAGCTATTTGGGTGAGCAGTAGGGTACCAGTGCTTGGACCCATAGCCAAATTGGTTTCTCTGAAAATTGTAGGGCACCCAAAAATTTGATGGTTCATCACTTCACCATTTTCCATCATTTTCCCATAGGAATTCAACATAGCTATGGAAAATCATCATCTTTCATTGGGTAAATCAACTATTTTAATGGCCATTTTCAAAAACGCTTTTTGTATGTTTACCAGAGGGTATTCCATTCCCATCATCTGCCCATCATATTGCCATATTCATGTTGGGAACATTTGGGAACCCTGGCCATAAGCCTACCATCACCTGACTGTACCTTCGAGTATCCTCCAGAAAGCACGTTCCAGGCCAACGAAGGTGCGCTCTCGAGAGAGTGACAGCCACGGGAGCACCTCGGCGCTCTGGAGACCCGACAAAATGAGGGGAACAGCCTTAGATCAATGGTGATTTATTTGGTGATTCTACAGTGATTTGTGTGGAGGATTTACCCTCTGGTAAACTAACATAGCTATGGTATATACGGCCCATAGAAATAGATGGTTTTCCTATTAAAAATGGCCATTTTCAGTAGCTATGTTAGTCATTATCAGAGGGTATTTGGAGACAATGGGATCTTCATGGGATTTTTCAATGGGACATGATGGGACATGATGGGACATGATGGGACATGATGGGATTTTAACCACGGATTTGTTTTTTGGATTACAACAACCAAATTGTTATCTCTCAGGTGCCACTCCTTTTCAAAACGGGTCAGAATCCCACTGGTATGGCACAAATCGGATGAAGGGGATATGAGCAGCTGGCAATGTTGGTGATTTTCTGGGGAACAGGTCAGCCCATTGGTTAAGATAGGGATTCTACTGACCCCATGATCGTCCCAGATGAGTAGCGATTACCAACACAACTGCTGGTTGATGACTGATTGATGAATAGAGGGGTAAGGTCAAGGTGTTAAGTTCCCTCAAGCTCTGGCCCCCTATGTTTTCCCAACAATCCCTACATTTGTGAATCCATTCGCTGCTGCCCTACATTCTGGCTTCACCATTATCCACTAAAATTTGAGACAACTCGAAAAAAATATAAACCAGCAACACGAAGGAATTTTTGAAAGTAAATATCCTGTCATCCCATGATTTATATCCACTATCCCAACCATGAATTCATATGGATGGGATTTGTTCACCACATTTCACCAACAAATAATGAATATGAATGGCATCATCAGTCCCTCACCTGAAGTCGAACCAAATCATGGATACCAACTCTAACGTCGCAACCCACTAGCATTTGGGAAAAGTCCAAGTTAGAAGTCAGTTCAATCAATAATGGGCTATAAGTGATACCCTCTGGTAATTTAACAGTTCGCTATTGAAAATGGCCCATAGAAATAGTGGATTTACCCATTAATAGCATGGTGATTTTCCAGTTCGTTATGGGACAGTTTACCAGAGGGTAAGGGGCTATAACTGATACTTCACTTGATAGTAATACTTCTTTTGTAGCGTATCCAGTCATTTCGTTCTAACGGTTAACCAAGAAAGAAGGGGAACAACCTATCTCTAACCAACACCAAAAAGGGCTATAAGTAACCAATAAAGACATATCCAATAAGAAACCAATCAATATCCAACAAGTAACCAAATCCTGGTTAATACCTGTAGTTAACGGTTAACTATACCCTCATTACCTATAGATCAGCCCCATTAAAAGAGGATTGCCTGCTGTGTACGCCGGGACGTGGGACGTGGACGTCGGGGACGTGGGGGACGTTGGGGACGTAGAGGACGTCAGGGACGTTGGGGGACGTGGGGGACGTTGGGGACGTATAGAGGACGTAGTGGACCTTGGCCCGGGACGTAGGGGACGTAGGGGACGTAGGGGACGTAGGGGACGTAGGGGACGTAGGGGACGTAGGGGACGTAGGGGACGGAGGGGACGTAGGGG
>Ga0126342_10011269_pt1 | contig 15975 bp, 9 predicted proteins | sample Cyp1metagenome_FD_92528 | JGI IMG/M metagenome (GOLD analysis project Ga0126342, IMG submission 92528) | Coral microbial communities from Lord Howe Island, Old Settlement Bay, Australia - Cyphastrea 1 metagenome | ecosystem: Host-associated > Invertebrates > Cnidaria > Coral ... | reverse complement strand
AATTATATATATAGTTATATATATATAGTTATATATATATAGTTATATAGTTATATATATAGTTATATAGTTATATATATAGTTATATAGTTATATATATAGTTATATATATATATAGTTATATATATAGTTATATATATATAGTTATATATATATATAGTTATATATATAGTTATATATATAGTTATATATATAGTTATATATATATATAGTTATATATATAGTTATATATATAGAGATTTTAGATGATTTTGATGGTTTTCCAGTTGCCAAAATGATTGGAATCTCGCGCTGAAGTGGAAAGCACTACTGTTTTTTTTTCCACCCACGGGCTCGAGATCCCATCTTCTCCAGGTATCCGCAGGCAGCAAAGTGTCGTATAAAACATATAAAACCATGTCGACATAGTTTCTGGTTGGTGGTTTGGGAAATGTTTTATTTTTCCATATACTGGTGTATATATATATATATATATATATTTATATTATATATATACAAAATTTTGGCAAAAAAAGACAATAAAAGACAGCAACATCATCTAATCATCTCCCAAACCCTTTGGCCCATGGCTTTGAAAAGTGAGTTTCTTCACCACCTCCCCGCCGATGCCATCGCCTCATCTCCGGAGTCGCCTCCCTCGTACTTTGAGAGGTCGATATACCTCAGCCCAAACGGACGAGCGATTGGGCAAGGTATCCAAGGTCATGGTAGGTCTGGTTCCATTCATCCATTGGTTACCATCAGTTACCACTGGAGCAGTGGGGATCAGTGCTGTGAAAAACCTGCTGGGTACCCTGGGTACCTCTTTTTGAAGTCAACCAATGGAAAAAGACCTGGGGTGGGATCCCACCAGGTCGTTGCATTTTTTTCATTGTGTCAAGTGTCAATCGAATACATGTCCCTTACCCTCTGGTAATTTAACATAGCTATTGAAAATGACCATTTATAGTGGATTTTCCCATAAAAAATGGTGATTTTCCATAGCTATGTTAGTTTACCAGAGGGTAAATATTCCAGCATCATCATTCATATGCTATCAATGCAAGAAAAGTCCAGTCTTCCGCGAAACGGCCGGGACCCTGAACGTTTTCTTCAACACACCATGTTGGATCCAATGAGCGCTCAATTCTCTCTGGAATCTGGCGTGTTCTTTGTACGCTTAAGAAGGGTCTCATCCAATTTTACAGCCGTCAACATGCGGAAATTTCCCAGCCGTTTTCATTGGGAATATCTGGCTTTGAGCCACTGGGTTTGGGGTTTGTCCCCCCCAATGTTTCTGGCATATGTTTATTATGTTTAATATGATAATTATGTGTTTTGGATGTTCAAAACCTGTGACTTCGCCCAAGAAAATAAGGTTAACAACAATAAATGCTAATGTTAAATTTAGTAACAATAACAATTCAAATATATATATATATATATATAAACATCTACAATAAAAATAGATAGGATTTCGTGAGATGATATGATTTCAGGACACCATATGATTCTCTGCCAAAGTTGCTGTCTCCTGCCTGGTGCGGGTCGGACCTTAAAGGTACAGCGTGGTGAAACCCCACGGCGACTCTCGCAATTTTGTGCCTAAAATGCCATGATTCTGGGGTATACCCTATCCCAAATTTCCCAAATGCTCCATAGTGCTGGAATATTTACCAACATTTGCCCTAAAAATCACCCAGTTTTGAAGGTAAATATACCATACAGTACATGGAGCATCTGGGTATGGTTAATATGGGGAAAAAATGTAGGGAAAACGTGGGATATAATGGGGATATCATGGGGATATATAATGTAATACTAAAATATATATAATATAATATATATACTATACTATATGTGTACCGTATTGGTTATTTACCGATTTGCTATGAAACATTGCCTATATAATATACGATAAACCTGATGCTTACTTTGAAACATGCCGATTTGCCATAGCTATGTGAAATTACGATATATATATATATATATATATATAATTATATATATATGGGTATATCCCGCACTCTCATTTGGCTTGGCGATGTGTAGCAACTCTTTATAAATCGTTCAACTTTTTGTCGTGGCGAAGTACGCAAAAATACCACATGATACAACTGCAACTGACACCCGGTATAGGTTCAAGAACCTACTGCAATAAGAACTTCAGGGGATGGCTGGAAGAAAACCCTTTCTGTCAATAAGAACCCTAGGGTACCCTGGAATTCTACCCGCTGGTTCTTATTCCTAAGATTGTCAATGCAAAAATCACCAAAATCTGAGGTCCCCTGGTCTCGTACGGTCCCCTCCGGGCTTGCAATTTTGACCCATATTGTGTCTCCATGGATTGCTTTGAGTGGGACATTCTACAGGAAACCATGCTTTTGACCCACGGTTTCAAATGTGCACAGCATTCAACTCTGAGAAGATTAATTATTTTTTTCTCCAAGTATTTCCAAAAATGATACAGTAGGATTTGGAAATAATATATATATATATATATAATCATATATTCTGGAAATATATTCAAGTATTTTCATGACTATTTCCAACTATTCATGTTCATCTGGGAAGATTTATTATATATTTATCAAGTATTTTCAGTGTTTCCAAGTATATCAAATAACATGTTCAGAGGATTTCATCTGGGATACTCTCTGGTAATTTAACATAGCTATGGAAAGATCCACCATTTTTAATGGGAAAACTCACTACAAATGGCCATTTTCAATAGCTATTTTGACATAACCAAAGGGTATGTCATTTTCATGTGAAGATTTATCCCATCTGCGGTGAGATGCGCCTCCTGAGGAACTTGACCACCATCTGGCATGACCTCGATGGGAATGGCACCGCTCATAGCTGCTGAATGGATGTTTTAAAGCCCCAGTCATATGGGTGTGTCTGAAAATAGTGTACCCCTAAACCCAATGGTTAATGATCATTATCCCTATTAAATGGCTATAATTGGGAATATACCCTATTTTCAGACAAACCCATATGGGAATGATACTGTGGATGGGCCAGCGGAATCCTTCACCACCTTGGATGCTTGAAATCCTATAAATCATGGGATAAACTGGATAAACCATCTATCAACTGGTGACTAGGATTTCGCAAGCAACCATCCACAGTAGGTTTTGGCCCATCCAGAGATGTGTGAAATGTACAAGAAAAATGGGCTGCATCTTCCATATATCTCCATGTTTTGCACAAACATGTCCACACACACACATCTGTTGGATGTTTTTGTTGGACATGTTTGACCAAAAAACATGGACACCTTGGCTCTCTTGTCGATGCATTTACCGTACAAACTGTAGCCTTCCATCAGGGACTGTGACAATCCTCAACCACCAGGACGCTATGCCAACACGTGAATTTCCGTAAAACAGTGGTTGGTTGATGGGGATCTTAATCATTTAAACAGGATTTTGATCCCTATTGTAAGCATTCATAAATGATATTTATATCCCCTAAAATCGAACATCATCCGGTCAGTTTTGAATGATGAATGTGTTCCCTTTTCATTGAATCTCTTAAATTGCGAAGCTTGGGTAAGTGGCAAACATATTTCTTGGATTCTCTTTGGCTTTCGTTGGAGTCCAATTTGGAGAACAAATGATCAGACCTGTCCTCAATAATACGTTGAAACTCTCAAAAAAACAAATCTGATCCTTAACATATACCCTCTGGTAAACTAACATAGCTATTGAAAATGGCCATTTATAGTTGATTTACCCATTAAAACTGGTGATTTTCCATAGCTATGTTAATTTACCAGAGGGTACCATGCGCTAATCAGTTTACATCTGAGCACCGGGCAGTGTCGTGGGTCACAGCGATCCATTTGTCACCCACCTGAGGTCTCAACTATGAGCTATAGAGTTTTGTGGGGCACCAGGTCGGCTTCACGTTAAGTGGGTTTCTACATGACTCCAAGAACTGTTGGGTTTCTGGTAGATATTACTATATAATACTGTATATATATATAATGTGTATAAATATGTATTATATATATATATTGAGCTAGTTGATGGGAGTTGTGTTTACCAACTTACAAGTGAGGGCATTACCTTGTAGAGACCATACAAGCTACGACTACATGGCAACATGGAACAACAGTCACTTGGCCACGCATGATCAGGACAACCAAACTGCATGGGAGCAGCTAGAGGCTGCAATATGGGTTGTTTCTCAAGTGGGGATCGACTGCAAACTGTTGTTTACAATAGATTGGTTTAAGGCAAACATATCACGGCAACACTTGTAGTTTCTTGTACTGTGACATATCCACAAATACATATATATATATATATATATGTATAATGTATATATATATACATACATGTTATAGACCAATCCATATATTATTTGATCAATCCATAGAATTCCATATATATTTCCGCACGAACAAACCACACCATAGGGAAAAAACAAGTTCTGTCACGAGTCATCAAACATATACTGTGACTCTGACTGTATCAACTATATTCAATTGTGATGTTCTAGGAGATTAATGGCCTCACAAAAATTGATCATTTCTAGCAGTAAAGATTCGTTTGGAACCGATGGAACTGTCAAACCTACTAACAGACCAACCCAAAAACTATCCGAGGCAAAAAAAAATAACCACTACCTCACAAAGGCTGCCATTCATATTCCCATTCGTATCAACAAAAAGATGAAACATAAGTCCCCATCCCGAAGTTGAGGTGATCCTTGACCCGGCCCATTCGAAAAAAATCCTGTAATCCCCATCTGCGGGTATCCCCAAGTGGACAGCATCAAATGTTATCCATGTATCTGGTTGGTGGTTTGAACCTACCCCTCTGAAAAATATGAGTCAGTTGGGATGATGAAATTCCCAATATATGGAAAGTCATAAAATTCATGTTCCAAACCACCAAGCAGTTATTGTTGTTGAATCCTATTAAGTCATCTTAGATCCTGCTAAATCATGTTAAATTCAGCCATTTCCGGTACAAATTTAGAAGTCTAACAGGAGCCCTTGCCATGTCCGCCGCATACTCATTGCTGAACATGGTAGGATTCTCAACCCAGGCTCCGGCCTTGACGCTGCTCACCGAAAAACGAACATTGATTTGAAAAAAGGCATGGTTTCCCTAGGGGAAATCCATTGTTTCCCTACAGGATGGGCCCCCCAGTTATGAGCTGGTTTATAAACCATTATAATCCCCATATTAACTATAGTTATATCTACCATAAACCATTGTTAAGCCACTTATAAACCAACTTGGCTATCTTGGGGGCCCCATCCTGTAAGAATGTTTGAAGATTTGCAACATTGATGTGGACAAACCATTTCCGGAAAACGATCTACAAAAAATAGTGGGGAAAACCCACATCGAACTGTTAGTTAAAAAAGGACTGTACCAATCAAAGCCAGAGAGATTTAAGCAGTGAAGGATGTATATAAATTGTCCTTAAAAGGTGATTTAAATGGTGTTTTATGTGACCACAATGAACATTTTATCAACAAAAATGAATGTATCAATATAATAGATTCTTTTTTTTTTTTCGATCATTGGTGGATTTCACTTTAAAAATTGGCAGAAGGTGATATGCAGGATATGCAGCCAACAAAATTGAATCTGGTCGCGTCGAAAAAATCAACGGAGGGAACACTGGGTACTCTCTGTCAGAACCTGAAATCTAATGAACCAATGATGTTCACAATGGGAAACATATATATATATATATAACATATGACGACGTATATAAATTTATATACATATATATTATAATATATATAAATAGTATAATATATTATATATAATATGATATATATATAATATATAATATAATATAATATAATATAATATAATATATACATAATATATATCATATGTAAAAATGAAAAAATAAATAATATATATGATATATAATATATAAAATAGATCATATATATATATAATATATATATAATATAATATAGATAATATATATAATATAATATACAAATATATAATATACTGTATCAGTTTCGTTGGTGGTGTGCCAACTCTTGGAGATATGTGCAGTAGCCTCTGGAAAGAAATAAATCTCCCTTTTTATGGATTTGTTTCGCGTTAAATATGGAGGGTTCCATAAATGGGGGTACCCCAAAATAGATGGTTTATAAGGGAAAATTCAATTCATAAGAATTTCCAGCCATGTTTCATTCCCGAAGGGTACAGTACTGAATTTTAACACATGCCGGTCATGAAACCACTACCAAAGCTATTGGGATCACCGGAGCCTGACATCTGGCTGTCAGTGCACCATCTGGTTGGTGGTTGACCTACCCCTCTGAAAAATATGAAAGTCAGTTGGGATGATGACATTCCCAATGCCATTATATGCAAAAAATACAATTCATGTTCCAGACCACCAACAAGGAAAACCCATTTATCAATGACGAAAAACATACGCCCAGAGTTCATCCCAACATTCGCTGCTCTCTCGTGCACCCATCGCCATCGCCGCCGTCTAGGGTCCCCGTCGTAGCCAGAGCCTGCTTGAGGATGACAGCGACCATAGACGTGGCCGCCGCACAGCAAAGCAACGGCCTGAATTTGGCAAAGATAGGAGCTCCCTGCTAGAATACTGTATTTACACAGATATAATTTGGGATATCCCTTTTTGCACTAACAGCGGGCACCATCAGAGGGCACAAAAATAGCACCAACAAATATGGCAAAACTTGCTTTGGCTCCAAATGAACATTGTTTGAACATAGTGTACATAATTTGAACACACGAAAACATATGAATAAAAAACATAAATGTATATAAATGTATATAAATGTATATAAATATAATATTATATTATCATATAAAATATTACAAATATACGTATGTGTGGCGCATCACTGTCTGCACCAATCTTTGGCCACATCCTCCATTTTGAACCCAATCATAGCTATTTGTTGCCCATTTGCATGCCCATTTATATTTATGACCCCATGTAGAACAGAGAAAGTGGATTTTAGCAAAAAATATATATATATACCCTCTGATAATGACTGTTATATAGCTATTGAACATGGCCCAGTCGAAATAATTAGTTTACCCAGCTAGAAAATGGTGATTTTCCGTAGCTTTTTGTATGTTTACCAGAGGGTACCCGTTACTTACCCATTCAATACCCGTTACACAATGCTTACTGTATCTGCTGCCTAGTTTGCTATCCCCCATCGACAAAGCCAACTAGCATTCTATTGGTTACGCATCCCATTCTACAATAATTTTCTGGTTGGTGGTATACCTACCCCTCTGAAAAATATTAGTCAGTTGGGATGATTATTCACAATATATGGAAAAATGAAAAATGTTCCAAACCACCAACCAGTTTTAGGGTCATTCTAAAATTTAGTGTCATTTCATCCCAATTCTATTGTTGGCCTATTGTTGTCGAATGAAATCCTCTTTTTAGACCAACTTTTGGCCGTAGAAATCACTCGACAATCTCCCTGTCTTTGGTGGTTAAATCCCCATCTCACATGCCAATCCCCATCTGGTTGGTGGTTGACCTACCCCTCTGAAAAATATGACTTCGTCAGTTGGGATGATGACCTTCCCATGGAAAGTCATAAAATTCCATGGTTCCAAACCACCAACCAGCCATTTTTGTTGATTCCATGACAGTATAGTTGTGTCAGCGCCGCATGATTTCAGATTGCTTGTCTGACAGCCCTAAATCAGTTGATCAAAAAAATATTGTTCCTGTTAGGATTGCCACTACTTGGGGATATACCGCATTTTCAGATACCCTCTGGTAAAGTAACGTATATAACTATGGAAAAGCACAATTTTTAATGGGTAAATCCACTATAAATGGCAATTTTCAATAGCTATGTTTGTTTACCAAAGGGTACTAATTTAAAACCACAAATCCACTTTTTAGGGGTATACGTAATACCGGTCTACTCCATTATGTGTGTGAAGAAAGCAATTTGAGCAGTGTTAAAAACCCTAAATGTCATTCCTTTACACTGGTTGGTTAAGAGCAGGTAGCACCACTTACCCCAAACAAACATCAACCATCCAACAATCATCATTTATCAACTCTCTTCCCATGTTTTAAGCTTTGATGCTTAAGACAATCCTCTGAATGATGATTAAGTCAAGTCCCATTTCAATCCCATTAAACTGAGTTTTTCATGGTTATATTATATAATAATATATCACTATACCCCGTTTATCATGGGACCATATATGGTATATCACTATACCCCATATAATAAAACTGGTGTATATATATATATATCATTAAACTGGTTTATTATATAGTATATCACTATACCCATATATCTCTCCCCACAGATTTTTCATGCGACTGTCGCCTCTCGGTCATTAAAACCCATGCGACCAAAGATGGTCCGCACATGGGCGGCCAGGTTTTCCCAGCCCTAGGAAGTCGGGAGGATAGAAATCACGTTGAATGTGCTGGTTTTTTTTCACCATGTTGATGTAAAAAAAAATGGAGTTGGACAGGAATGTGTTGATATTGGTGTCGAAAATAATGACCAGTCATTTCAAAATGTATGGAGATGGATTGTATATACAAAAATGCACATACGAGAATCTAGAAATATACCAAAATGAGGTAGGCATACAGGAATATATAACTACGATGAGGTATGATTATTTCTTCCCTACAATCCTACATGGGATGCGATTTAAGCAAACGCATGGATGACAAAATACCATACAAACCAATTTTTCAACCATGGTTACTCGGTGTTTACTCAAGTCATTGATACCTGAATCATCTACCCTCTGGTAAACTAACATAGCTATGGAAAATCAACATTTTTAATGGGAGGGTCCACTATAAATGGCCATTTTCAATAGCTATGTTAAATTACCAGAGGGTACATCAAAAGGAAATGAACACATCCATAAGTTCAAATTGGCCTAGCCGCTTAACCCCGAGCCGGTCGTCATGGACAATCACTCACCTGTGGGATTCTGTAAGTAATCAACTGGTTGGTATACCTACCCCTCTGAAAATATGAGTTCGTCAGTTGGGATGATTATTCCCAATATATGGACAAATAAAGAATGTTCCAAACCACCAACCAGTTTTTGGTGATTGTTTTTAATTGGTTTCCGATGGTTTTGGGACATTCAAGACCCTGCCGCCCTAAATATGACAGAGAATAGTGCACTTGTCTTTGCACTGGGTCAAGCATGCAATATGTGACAAAGCCTGATAACCCGGAAATATGTTGAACACACCCATACTAACAAAAAAAACTTCTAGACGATGATCTTTGGATGTTCATTTATTCGGAAATGATCATCTCTATACCCATGGGATTCCCAGTTCATGTATTGTGATAATGACCCAGGATCATTCCCAATTTTCTGAAGGATAGAACAAACATTAGGGGTATTGAACACTGCCCACTTGATCTTATACCCGTTCCCGACAACTGCCGCTTCAGGCCACGTCACATGGGTGAAGCTTTCCAGTGAATTTTGATTATGACTGACCAAACATGCGGGTTCGAAATACTGTATGACTTGAAATGGGTTCCAAAAACAATCAGTGGCATGGGTGACATTTTTTAGGCCCCAAACTGATTTTGATCAGTGCCCAATCATTTGTGAACCTGCGTAGAACTCTCCAAATCTCGGTTGGCAGTCAATGAACGTCATGTCTGTTGTTGATGTTGTTGTTGTTGTTGTTGTTGGGTCCCTACAATTTCGATGTTATACGGAAAATCGAAGAAAATAGTGGGTTTGAGGGAGGTCACCTCCCGTTTTGAAGCTACCCGATCACCTCAACCATGCAATGCCTGGTCTTTGTTTATTGTCTGGAGAACTTTTGGAACGTCTTGGGGTCCCCAAATATGTTTCAAAGAAGACTACATCCCCTCATGGCTTTGTCTCAAAATTGTTTATCCCAGTCCCTCTCCAGTGAAAATCACTTTCGCCAGTGAAATTGCGCAACTTTGGGAAAGATCCGTGATTTCTTGGCAAAGCCCCTTTTTGTAAAAGCTCCAAACACACAAATAAAGCAAATACATCACATGGAACCCTGCCTTGAGTCTGCCTTCGTCGTCTACCTGAAATCTGAGGCGGTAGATTCCATGCTAGTGAGGCACTCTCATATGTATTCATATGTCATATATGCTCTCCAGTATGGACAAATCATTTTCAAGCACGCGTCATTGGTGGTGTCAACGGTGTCAACCCGCCTAAAATCATCATTTGACTCAGAATCAATGGATTGGTCTAAGAGAAATCTGACAAAACCCTGCCCCCCTTAACCCCATTATTTCATGGGAAAATCCTTGGTTTTGATTTACCATCTGGTTATTTAACAGTTCGCCATGGAAAATCCCAACCATAAATGGAGGTTTCTAGCTGGGAAAATCATCTATAAATGGGCCATCTATACCATGGCTATGTTAAATAACCCGAGGGTATCCCTTAAACCAATCCGTTGAATCCAAATGGTCAAAATATGTGCCGTGATCAAGTTACATACAATTAATGGGTTGTGGTCATCCCACCATCATTGGGGAATCCAAACATAGTGGGTATAATTATGTGTTTATATAAACATAATATAATATAGTTGATAAATATATATGGCAACTATATATACATAAATCCCTATATGGTAATATACATATATATATATGTGTTTGATCTACATGTATTAATATATATGTATGTAAATCCGTATGAAAATAGTTGATGACCATCCCCCAATGGTTCACATCGCAAAAAGAAGCGAACCAATGATGATTCACCTTGAAATTCCGCATGGCGAGTGCCGTTTGCTAACAGAAGTGTCCTTCAAAAAGCATCAAAGTTTAGTTCAGCCAGGTTCATCCATGTTACTGTCCAACCATAAACCAACTGACGTCGTCTTGGTCACATGGATTTTGTTGTTGGCTTAACCGAGCTGTCATTTTTCATGTGTGGCAAACCTCTCAAATTGGGGGTCAAACAAAACCGTCAAACAAAACCGTCACCGGTTCATCGGTCTTCCCATGAACGGTGACTTTTTTTTTGCATAGGTACCCTCTGGTAATTCAACCTAGCTATTGAAAATCACCATATTTAATGGTTATATCATATATAAATGACCATTTTCCATAGCTATGTTGACCTTACCAGAGGGGCCCCCGTATCTTGGGGAAATGACTTTAGCAGAATGACCATCCTATGATGTCGATGGTTGGAATTTTCGGTGCTGAGTGGTTTCTCTGATTTTTGTTGATACCCTCTGGTAAACAGCCACATAACTATGGAAAATCACCATTTTTAATGGGAAAACTCACTATTTCTATGGCCATTTTCAATAGCTATGTTAAATTACCAGATGGTACATCTCTTTAAAACCTAGTTCCATTTGGTGTTCCAAATACAAAAACGAAGGTGTTTCCATCGACACCAAAAAAAAACTGTCGACCTCAGAAGGTAAAGTTGGAGCTGTCGACCCAGTGCGACTTGTCATTTAAAGTTGGCTGGTTTTGAATGGGGTGCTGACTGGTTAATGTTTGACGTGCTACCAGACATGGTTTAAATACCATGACATGTTAGTGATATGTATATACCGTGTGTATATATATATATATCCTACAATAGCTATATGTATAGCTATGTTGCACATTCCCAGAATTAAATCCAAATCAAAATGATATAACCCCTATTAGCAATAGATAATGAAGGGGAAACATGTTAATTATATCTAGTAACTATGTATAATAATCATCACCCCGCAAAAACTATAGATAATAATTTCCAATTCATATCATATATATATACACGTAATTTGACTATCAACTATAGAACATAACTATAGATAATAATCGCAACCATGACCCTACATAAACAATACAGAAACCATAACATAACACCTAAAAATAATGTAGATAACCAACATATGTATAGATAGTAACTGTAATTAAATAATAATCGCCGCCATAACATCTATAAAATTATGAGGTAAGTTAACAGTTCGACCCTGAAAATCACCAAGTTTTAAGTGGAAACGCGTATTCCAACATATTCCAACCCCTGCTCATGGCAGGATCTATATATGTTGATTTACTGGAGGGTAATGGTTAGTAATGGCTTATAATTTATAATGCCTTGATGGATCTTAGTGGTGGCTAGTAATGGTTAACTATAGTTGGTCATTATTGCTAGTTACATACATAAATACCACCAACATATAGATAATAAAACTATAGATAATCGTTATAATTAATCACCACCACATCCATAAACATACATAAACTCAGTTACATACATAAATGACCCATTAAAATATCTAATGTACTATATTTTGTTAATACTATTTACATACATATTGCTAGTTTATGTAACTAAAATATAGATATAAATATAGATATAGATATCATATTATACAGTGCTAGCATAGTGCTTACATAAAATAAAGATAAACAAAAAATGCTAATACCCTCTGGTAAACAAACATAGCTATTGAAAATGGACCATTTATAGATTATTTACCAAGTAAAAATAGTGATTTTCCATAGCTATGTAAACGTTTACCAGAGGGTATATTACTACAATAGAGTTATTACATCTTCAATGGGAATTCCAGGATCCGATTCAATGGAGCTACGTGAGTACCATATTAGGCCATAGAACTTCTGGGGATCTGCCCTGATTTTTCGGCCTCCATGCCCTCGGCCAGGCCATGCTCCGGCTCAGGCAGGCGACCCGGATCTACCTGGGATGTGGAACGTCTACATGGAACATGTGGAAAAATCTATGAAATATCTACTATATATATATAAATATATATATATATGTATATATATATAATACATATATATATATATGTATATTATATATATAATACACATATATATATATACATATTAATTATATATATATATTATACTTGTTTGTTTCTATCAATTGAATTGGTTTAAGGGAAAAATTGACCGGAAAAGCCCCATACTTGACGGTAAAAACCATGGTTTTGGAGTAAAGATTTTCGCTTAAAGCCAATCCAATGAATCTGTGAAATAGGAAAATCGTTGGAAAATGATGGAACAGTTTGGACAGCATATGGACCATACAATGGAACATATTGAACATGTTCGGATTTCAAAACTATCACGAATGGGATTTGTTGGGTAGGAAAATTGTGATTTAGGAAACAGGAACATGATTTATCATGATGTTCATTTCTCCTGCGTGTTCTAATTCTATGTTAATTTACGGAAGGGCAGTGGTTCTTCAATAGTAACTTAACCAAATAGTTGTGTTTTTTGTTTGGTTTGCAACAACCTCTGATTGAAATCAGATCGTATTCAAGCGCTATAAACAACGATGATGACTACACGGCCAACTAGGTGGGTCAAATATGGGTAACACATGGTTTATCGAGTATATATACATACACATATTATATATATATATAGAGAGAGAGAGAAAGAGCAATACAATAAGCTGCTGACAATGCTACCCATATATTCAAAACATGGTTCAAGACATGGGTCAAACATAGTAGACCTGCATCTAGGATCGACCTTCACACGGAGTATGCTGGGCTTATCCCAGAGTTGTGATCTCCCCATCTGCCAGTTTCCCTCAACCGGGCACGGGGCACCGCTTTCTCTGCTGGGGCATCGGTCCGACCACCAGTGAACTTGATCCTGCAGACCAAACGGTGGATAGATGAGAAAAGGACGACTGACTCGATGATCCTAACGTCCTCCATATAAATATATAAATATATAAATATAAACATATATATATATATCTACAGTATATATATATACTGGTTGGTGGTTTCAACCCTCTGAAAAATATGAAAGTCAGTCGGGATGATTATTCCCAGTATATGGGAAAACAAAAAATGTTCCAAACCACCAACCAGTATATGAGTGGCGGCCAAAATGCCTTACCCGCAATCTGGACATGGCCAAAGTGGGTGCTCCCCTATCGGTTGTGAAGGTTTGTACTTCCATGCTATGTGCGAAAATAGGGTATCGGCAAGTGGGTGATCCCCTATCGGTTGTGAATGTTTTCACACAATTTGAACATCCCATGTCCACTCCCCACTACGAATTAGTCGTCCGCTAATTTTGTCGATTACTCTCATTACATATCCAAACACATCCACGGATGCTGGAATATACTGGCATGATGTAAACAGGGTTAGCCGCTGCAGTAGCTGAAGATTTCTTCCAAACAGCCCTGCAGTAGCTGGATTCCAGACTTTCGGAAACTGTAGAACATGTTCCCTGCAACTGCAACCAGTGAGTGGTCACCCAATGTACCCAGTGACCCTTCTCCTTGGCCCGGAAGTGGTTTCCAGTGCCACATAAGATGCCAAAATCCATAGATCTGCATAGGAGATCCAGGGATGTTTCGCCTGGAGAAAACTGAACAGTGGAAGGTAGTGGAAGGCTGGGGGTCTGGGGGTGGAATTGGATTGAATTGGTACTCTCAAATCACTCAAACCACGAGTACCTCATCAAGTGCTACTTCATTGGTACCGTGGCATTCCATCCAATGGAAACTCATGCAAGGTGACAAGGGATCGGAATCTTCAACAAGTACATTACCCTCTGGTTATATCAAAATAACTATTGAAAATGGACCATTTATGATATTTCTGATTATTTATGGTTGATTTAGCCATCAAAAAAAATAGGTGGATCTTTCCATAGCTTTTTGTATGTTTACCATAGGCAAGGTAAGAAAATTCATCTACTGATGGAGGATTCTGCCACTGCGTTGCCGCGCATGGCATGGGCCCCTGGGCCCCTGACCTTGATGGGTTCCAGAAGCGCCATGGCGTGCTCTAAGTACTTGTTCTCAGGGTCATTGGCCTGGAAGGTTGAAATAAACGTTATGGAACATATAGTACTATCGAAGCCATGGCCCATAGAAATATAGATCATTTCTGATGATTTACCTATAATTATATATATAGATAGAGAGATACTAAAACTGGTGATTTTCCATAGCTACGTTCAATTCAAGCAGAGCAGATACATTCTTGGGGAATCAACCACCCCCTCGTTTTCCGTGACCTGCAAACGATGGGTGACCTGAAGTCATCTCCAAGTTTTGAAAAAACCAGATACACTATTGTATATAGAAATATATTTTGATATAGAAATTTACTATTTTGATACACTTAGTTTCTTAGAACTATAGTTATATAATATATTTGTCTCTGATTTTTTGAACATAGCTATTGAAAATGGCCCAGTCGAAATCGTTGATTTACCCAGCTAGAAAATAAGGCGGATCTTTCCATAGCTATGTAAATGTTTACCACAGGGTAATCTTAGGTTGCGTGAACAAGATGGGGTGGCAAATCCGGTGCTGCCCGCAGCTGGTCTTTTTGCATATCCCATCTGTAGAGGGTAAACCATCAAAGCCCAGGGGGCGAGAGATGGCTGGCCTTGGTACTGTGGATGGGCCAGCGAAATCCTGCACCAGTTGATAGGTGGTTTATCCCACTATTTATAGGGTTTCAACCATAAAAGTGGTGCAGGATTTCTTCCATCCACCATATTAACTGCCAATCAACAACTCTGGTCCTCCAGGTTTCATTTTTCGGATTAACTGTTGATTTTTAGCGGCACCACATCCCATGTTTGATGTGACTGATATGTTTTGCTAATTACCACATGTTGACCCATGCCCATCGAGAAGACCGAAGCACAATGATTTCCCCCAAAGTGGATTTTTCCGCCTTTGACTTTAGTGCCGTGTGACAGCGGTAGAGACAACCAGCTATGCGTGAAGTCCCCACCAATGATTGTGATCATTAATTAAAAAACACAAACAAAACAAACAAAAAACAACAAATTCAGGGGTGACGACGCGACACACCATGGGACAGTCGAACGCACGGATGCAAAATGACAGATGCCGGATCGAATGCATATGAATGCATCCTCCCAGGGTGGATACACAGGTGCCGATCTGTGTGTCCACTAAGGACGGAATGGCATACACATTTTTCTCTTTT
>Ga0126342_10011268_pt1 | contig 15976 bp, 15 predicted proteins | sample Cyp1metagenome_FD_92528 | JGI IMG/M metagenome (GOLD analysis project Ga0126342, IMG submission 92528) | Coral microbial communities from Lord Howe Island, Old Settlement Bay, Australia - Cyphastrea 1 metagenome | ecosystem: Host-associated > Invertebrates > Cnidaria > Coral ... | reverse complement strand
GTCTCTCTGTCTCTCTGTCTCTCTGTCTCTCTGTCTCTCTGTCTCTCTGTCTCTCTGTCTCTCTGTCTCTCTGTCTCTCTGTCTCTCTGTCTCGCTGTCTCGCTGTCTCTCTGTCTCTCTGTCTCTCTGTCTCTCTGTCTCTCTGTCTCTCTGTCTCTCTGCCTCTCTCTCTCTCTGCCTCTCTCTCTCTCTGCCTCTCTCTCTCTCTCTCTGTCTCTCTCTCTCTCTCTCTCTCTCTCTGTCCCTCTATCTGTCTCTCTGTCTGTCTCTCTGTCCGTTTCTCTGTCTGTCTCTCTGTCTGTCTCTCTGTCTGTGGGTCGGTCGGTCTGGTCGGCCTGTCGGTCTTTCTATCTATCTGTCTGTCTGTCCGTCGGTCTGTCTGTCTGTCGGTCCGTCGGTCTGTCTGTCTGTCGGTCGGTCTGTCTGTCTGTCGGTCTGTCTGTCTGTTTGTCTGTCGGTCTGTCTGTCTGTCTGTCTGTCTATCTATCTATCTCTCTCTCTATCTATCTATCTAGCTAGCTATCTATCTATCTATCTATCGATCTATCCATCTATCCATCTATCTATCTATCCATCTATCTATCTATCTATCTATCTATCCATCTATCAATCTATCTATCTATCTATCTATCTATCTCTCTCTACAGCCTACAGATAATTAAACATAAAGAGAAATATATATATATACATTCCCAATGAAAAATCCATGGCAAAAAATCTGCACGCCTTGCATCCGAGAAATCCAGGGCTTTTCTTCTGACCTCAAAGCCGCTAGAGGAGAACCAATGCAACCGGAAGTCGATGGGTCAAAGATGTGTTACCCTGTGGTAGTTTAGGATTTTGATGGGATCCAACTGTCACTTTTAATTTATACATATACATATACATATACATATACATATATATATATATATAAGTACATATATATATATGTATGTATATATATACATATCCTCTGTTCATTCAACAGATCTATGGAAAATGACCCATTTAGTTGGATGATTTACCTACGGAACATGGTGGTTGTCCAGTTCGCTAAGTGTGAAATGACCAGAGGGTAATCGCCACCATCCTATGGTCCCAAACGTGATTTCATCCCCGATCTTTTTTTTTGGATTTTAAACCTTCAGCTACCTTTGGATGTTCACCTACTGTATTTTTGTTGGTGAGACTGGTGAGAACTTGACCCATACAAAAACTATCCAGATCGTATTCGTGACGACCAGTGCTTGGGCAGCCTTTATCACCGAGAGCGATCCAACAAAAATGAGTTTGCCAGCACGCAGTGGTGGTGCCAATGCGGTTTTTCCAACCTGGATTTGACTGAAAATTGGGTACCCCAACTTTTGAAGGTTTGTCATAATCTTGCAAACATATGGCCATTTGAGGGTATATAACAACCATGAAACAGTAAGATGGACGGACTTGGCGCCCAGCCCACTGGGGGATACATCGACTTGGTGGGTTGAGTTGCTGATTTCCTGCGAATCACACCGGATAGTGGATCCCATCCTACAATGATGGATATTCACCATGGAGGAGAGTTTTTATCTCGGCCAGATCTTGAAAACGCCAGGCATTCAGTGATGAAGTGGTGCCCAACCGCAACCAGAAATCAAAACACTTTTTTAAATTCAGATCGATGTCTATTCACTACTCGTCGAGTCACAATTCGTCGGAGCTTTTGTGTCTTGGACCTGGACGACCAAGCCACGGTTGAGCAGTGTTGTTCTGGAGGGGTTCAGTGTTTAAGTGACCAGAATTGGGAGTTTATGTGTATATATGTATTGTGTATACATGTATATTATATATATATATACAGATACACATGTATCCACATATATAGATATGTGGTTTTATCTAACTTAAACTTGGGCTAAGTAGCAAAAAGAAAAGCGTGACCAACAGAACCTAGAGACGTATGGGACACCTGAGGGAGAAAAGATCGAAATCACCTTTTGAATAGGATATGAATCACAAAAAAAACTAAAGCAAGATTTAGGGATTGGTCAAAAACAATGAAAGTCATATGTTTGGGGGTGTTGAATATCCATGTCCACCAGCTATGTCTTAAGGGTTTGAGACCGGCCCGATTCTGAGGGGCTTCAGGGTTTTGATCTCTGGCCATTGCCGGGTTGAAATTTTGTAGACAAATCTGATTTCTGGATTTGTGGTATATGCCAATTTATGGCAACTAATCATCGGGAAAGTGGCGATCAACCCTGCGATTTTAGGCTACGTACATCAAACTTGGCAAATAGGACTGTCACAGCAAGATGCGGTGTTTTCCAGCTGCAAATCAAGAGGGTTTCCGGAATCCCAAAGATAGCCTCTTTTTATGCAACAGAGCTATGGAAAATTTAGCCCTTTTAGTTTGATGATTTACTGTACCTATGTAAATCGGTAATCGTCTATTTTTTTCTTAAAATACCATAGGGTAGAGATGGAAATCCATGGGGTTTCCCTAAGAAAAATGATCTGGATAGCTCCAATGGGTGCTGGTTGTCTAGCCACATTCTTAGTGCACCGCCAGGGGGAGTGGGAGATGTATGGTTGGTCAAGATATTACTTGTTTAATTTCAAGACAAAATGTGTTGTTTGATCCTTCCCTTTTTGTTGCATAGGTCCTCGTTTCCTATGGATATCCTAATGTTTGTTAGTTTGACCCTTCATTTTTTCTGGTTGAATCCATAGACAGACGTAATATCCCCATGTTGGTTGTTTGGATGGCAATATTTTGTTGATGAAGTTTAATAGTGGTAAATATCTAAGATCAAATTTGTTTGATCAACAAACTTGATGTATTTAAACTAATGTATAAGCTCCCATGTGTGTGATTATCTCCTCGTGGTGCTTAGTCAACGTATCATGTTAGTTCCATCCCCACTACCCCTAGTTCATAGATTCGTTCCCCTTCGGTAAACTCACCGCTTGCTATGGAACATCACCATTTTTAACAAGCAAATCATCCAGAAACGGGCCATGGTCCGGACGTTCTGTTGGCTTAGCCGGTCAAATCAAAGTCTGCTGCTATTGTGTTGACTTCAATTCTTATCTTTCGCAACGAAGCGAATCATTGAGTATTTCAGTGGTTCATCTCCCCAGAAATTCCCTTTCATTTAACCTGTTTGTTGGGTAAAAACGCATGTTTTCTTCGTAAGATCAGTTGGATCTTGAACGCGGAAAATACATGAAAATACGTCTTTGTCGGTTAACCAATCCCATCTTGTTGAGTGGTGGTTGAGTCCTCATTCTTGTTGGCCCCTTTGTCCCCTTCATCTTCAGCCTGAAATTCGGATATTTTCTTGTGTTACCCTCTGGTAATTTAACATAGCTAGTGAAAATGGTGATTTAGTTCTTGGATTTACCCATTAAAAATGGTGATGTTCCATAGTTATGCAAACGTTTACCAAAGGGTAAACCTTAAAAAAAAATAAGCTTCGGTGGTATCCCAAACAGCCGCAACGTTTTATTTTTACAAATCTTTCTGAAGCGTGCTGCGAAGCCAGGCGCTGGAACCTTCTCCAGAACCCTGTTGAACTTGACTTGGCTTTGCACCAAAGCCTCCCAGACTTTCTCCGGAACCTTCTCCGGAACCTTCTCCGGAACCTTCTCCAGAACCCTGTTGAACCTGACCTGGCTCTGCACCAAAGCCACCTGGAACTTTCTCCGGAACTTCTGGAACCTTCTCCGGAACCTTCTCTGGAACCTTCTCTGGAACCCTGGTGAACTTGACCTGGCTCTGCACCAAAGCCTCCCAGACCTTCTCCGGAACCTTCTCCGGAACCCCGTTGAACTTGACCTGGCTCTGCGCCAAAGCATCCCGGAACCTTCTTCGGAACCCTGTTGAGGAACCTTCTCCGGAACCCTGTTGAACCTGACTTGGCTTTGCACCAAGGCTTCCCGGAACCTTCTCCGGAACCTTCTCGGGAACCCTGTTGAACCTGACCTGGCTCCGCACAAAGCCTCCCAGACTTTCTCCGGAACCTTCTCCGGAACCTTCCCCGCCAGTGCACACCGGAGCTATTCTGGGCTGAAGACCCCATTCGCTTAGGCGGTTGGGGAAAAACACTGCCTTAGCTGAAATCTCCATACTGAAAATAGGCCCGTGCCATCGACTGGATCCCAAATCTTTGCCATTGCTTGGTTCAGGCACACCCATCATTCATATTATTCCTTAATGAAATATGATTGTATTCCATGAGATCATCCCCAGAACGAACGATGATATTGAGTACAAACTGATATATATATATATATATATATATATTTGCAGGTTTCCTAAATGGGCTTACCCCAAAACCATGGGTTTCAATACTTCAGTCATGGTCATTCATGACTTGGATGATTTGGGGTATCCCAAATTATAGGAAACCCCTATGTATACACATATTCACAACTATTGGATGATATCATTTCCACATCATACTGTGGATGGTTGCGAAATCACCAGTTGCTAGTTGGTTTATCTCATTATAATTCCATGAAATTTACCGTGTTTCAGAGTTACTCAATAGTTACCCTGCCTAGTGCAGGATTTCGCAACCATCCTCTGTATAAATTTCCGCACGATTAGGGATGATATTGGATGATATCAACTATCATCTAGATGGTATCACTATCCACACTAGGGGATGATATCATATTGTAAAGATCGATTATATCACTATTGGACGTTACCAATTTACCATCTTCACAACTATTGGGTATATCATCCAATATCATCCAATTTAGATATTGGATATTCATATAGTATCACAACAATTGGATATCATTATAGGATCACTAGGATCACTATTGGATAATTTTCACAACTATTGGATATTCACAACTAGATGATATCTGGGTAAATTATAATATTTCCCTTACCTGAATTAAGGCCATTTGGAGATGATTCCCCTTACTAACTATGATTATAGTGAGGTCACAGTGAGGTCGTTATAATTTACCCAGATGATATCATCCCTAGTATTGCCATGGGCTTCTCCACCTCCGGAGCCGTTTGCTCCGCGTCCACGCGGCCAACCGGTAGGTGCCCTGGCGTTGAAAAAAACTGGAGCTGGATGAAAATTGCGAACTGGGAAATCACCATCTTTTATATAGGTAAATCATGAATTTTATATATGTTGATCACCTAAAATGGGACTGAGAACTTGTGGAAAGTGATCAGTGATGATGGAACTTCTGGAACTTATGAAGCACCAAAATGGCACCCTTTAGAATTTTCTCCAAAAAATGGAACATAAAAATCTGGCTGAAACTTACGATCTACCCTCTGGTAAACGAACATAGCTATTGAAAATGACCATTTATAGTGAGTTTTCCCATTAAAAATAGTGATTTTCCATAGCTATGTTAAATTACCAGAGGGTATAATTTAATGTGGTTACCTCCCCGCCATCCGCCTACCTTGGCGGCCCTGCCTTGGCTCGTACGAAAGACTTGTCCTGGTGAGAGGCCTCAGCTAGGAGATCATTGCATTACTGTACCACCAACAATGGGAATGTCGCGGGATACATCTTGGGATATGTATACATATTATATTATATATATATATATTGTATATATGAATGATATCAGATAGTTTCATAATATCCATCAGGATAAGCTCATAGCGATTTAGTTTCATCCTCATCTCCGAATATCCGAATAGTCCTATGTCAAGTTCCATTGGATGAATGGAAAAAATGGGCATCCATCCCATGCCATGCTAAGGATTGATGACCATGCCCGGATCCGAAGTATCCACCCTGGGACATATGGCCATGGCTGAAGGGATTACATGCCAACTTGTGGACCTTAGGCATAAGAATGGTCGCACCATAATCCCAGCTGTCATAACCCAAGTCACCTATCAGTGGCTATAGAAATCCCATCAATTTCAAGTTCCAAGAGTTCCAAGCCCAGTTCAAATGTTATCAGAGGACCTTAAAAACGGCCAATAAGACGCACTTCTCATGTGTATAAAAAAATGTCTGTTTTCTTCCCACTTTCGCTGGCGACCGTCTCTGCATCAGGGTTGCTTCCAACACCTCAAATGTTGTTGGTGACCTCAAATGTTGTTGGTGAAATCCAAATAAATCCCTGTCTTTGTTATAATTAAACCCCATGAAACCACCATTTTATATATTTTACCTTAGATAACCATGAAATAGAGCCATATCAACCAGAACCCCTGGTCATACATGGTCATACTACATCACTCGCCTCATCATTTTTTTCGGCCCGACCCTCATCTTCCATTGGAGGATCGTCCGAATCCTGCTTGTAAGTGGGTGAACTATATATATTATATATTATATATATATATATATTATATATATATATTATATATGTGTGTGTGTGGTTACGAAAATCAGTTAGCCATTATTACTGTAACAGGAAATCCTAGCTATGCCATAGATTTACTGTAATTTACTATGTTAACCATTTCCTAACTGTGGATTTTACTGATCGTCCCATAGTAACTATGCTTACCATCATTAAAACTTGGAGAAAATCGTGACCTCTGAGTCTCAAACTGCACCTCTCCGGACAGTCCTGGCGAAGCCAAAAAGTCAGTCATAGGGTAGATGAGGAGATGAGGAGATGAGTTATTTATTTTGATAAATATATATATATATATTATATATATAATGGTCTTATGAGTGGATAATAAACCATCGAATAGGTGTTGAAAAATAACATTGTCTAATTGTTTTATAAGTAAGCTGACGATTGGATGAAAATTGGGACATATAGATGGGGTTGTAAAGCAACTTCTATAATGGGGGAGCTTCCTGTGAAGCCCATCAGAGAGATTCTGACTCTGCAAATGGCAATTGGCCGGACTGCACAACAGAGTATCAAACAAATGGCGGATTTTGAGAGCGGCCCACTTTTGGAAAGCCGTCAGTCAAGAATGTCCTGGCCTACAGGAAATCAAACTGAACCATTTTCCTCCATTGTCCAACCTGCTGTTCCAAGTCATGAAATCCTTCAACAGCAACTTTGGCCGCAGATTCCAGAGGCACATTCCTTCGCAGTCTGCTGAGAATCTACTGAGCCTCGATGGTTGGTTCACTTCAATCCTTCGCGGTGGAAATCATCGGCCGCGTCAAGGTCGAGCCTTGGAATCTTGGAAGTTGTTGACCATGTTGACCACTGCGAACTTCGACTGGGACAGTTCCCATTGATTTCTTGGTCAGGGTGTAACCACAACTGGTGTCATAGCAAACAGCCCATCTCAGGCCAATCCTTTCGGGCTTCATCTCCCGTGCGGTAGGCCTTCTGGAAGAGAATCGGTCTTGGCAGCGCGTGTCGCCGCTTCAGCTTCTCCACTTTCTCTAGGATCTCCCGTGAGCGTTTCAACTCGTTGGTGGGGCCCATCGAGACGAAGATTCGGGGAATTCCCTTGGGATAAAAAGCTCCAGGTCCACCAGGTCCACCAGGTCCACCGGGGATGGGGGAACAGATGGACTTCCTACAGTCGCCAGTCGCGCCTTCCAAGTCAAGCCACTGTAGGACCTCGGAGACGTCCAGGTCCAGTTTGCACCACCTGAATCAACTGTCTCGGCTAAGGCTGATCGAAACAGCACTTCTGAAAAACCAATGCCGGCCATCATTTGAAACATATCGAAAGCTAAAAAATGACAAGTTAGCCTTCAGTGAACCAACATAGCCATGGAAAATCACCATCAAATAGCAATAGATAAATCATGTTGAACTCAATGGGCTGTAAATTTACAGAGCAATCTGTAACAAATTATCCAGGTAGCCAAAGGACTGCTTGTTTGCTCCAGCTTTCCACAGCGCCAGGTTCATCAGTGTCTCCACATCCCGAGTCCGCCTGACCCTTAGCGGCACATAGGGTGCCTCCGCGGAATAGGCCTCGTCCCTCAGCATGCTTCGCAGAGTCGAAGCTAGAAAGTCCAAGGCATAGAATGACCAAGAGATCCCTTCCAGTTGACTCCAATGCATGGATTGGTTGCATCCGAGCCCTTCAGCGCAAACATGGGTCCAGTAGGCTTCAGTGTGCACTTCCCGCTCGAAATAACTGGCGGTCAAGATGGGATAGGGATACAAGGCGTGGATCTCTCTCTCAGCCGCTGCGAAGAAACGGTCAATGCCTGGAAAGACCAGGGCACCATGACTCAACAAAATGCCAGTCTGCACGTGACTTATGACTGCTGCCGCCAACTGAGTGGCACCAAAGCCCGCCACTGGTGGCAGTTCAGCCATACTCAACAGCACTAGGCGTGGGTAAATCTCCGGGTTCCAATGCACAGGTGTTGCCATACCACCATGCAGTACCACAATGGGATACACCGAAAAACGATGAACTGATTCGATCAACATCTCGATCGCCTGCGATTGGGCGCCCTCCAAGGGTCCATTGAAATAGCTCACGAAGGCACGGGGCAACCAACCATCGCGGTAAAAGTGGTGATAGTTCACTGCAAAGTTCGTGGGCACATACGTTTTGACCATTGCTGTTAGCTTCTTGGGGGGTATAGATTTGGAGCCAGCAGGGATCTCGGTCCAATTACTGTTGCAGATGCCCTCGATCCCCTTCCATAGTATACATCCAGCTTCAGTCATGTCTGCCGCCAGCAGTGGGCAATTGGACCCCTCCTCAAGTTGCATTTGTTTCCGCTCACGCTTGGGGAGTGCCACGACATTCACGTGCTGAAAGAAATAGCTTGCCGTGCTTACCTGGTACAGTTGAGGGTCTGACTCCACAAATTGGCTGTGAGACACTGGACTCAACATCAGTTCACAGAGTTTCAAATGGGGGCCCAACAACGCGGCCATTAACCAGCCAAAATGGTAGTTGAAGGAAACAAATCTCTTGCTGATTGGTGGAATTCTAGTTCAAAAAATCCTGGTGCAATCCCACGCTATTTACGTTGATTGGCTGCAATCTTCAACCGTTCAATGGCCCACACCTGGCATTCACAGTGTTTTGAGGCATCTCCAGGGTTGACGTCGATCAGCTCAGGCACATCTTTCTGCTTCCCGATCTCACACTTGATGCGGTTGGCCGTCTCGGCCGTGGAGGGCGGGATGTAAATCCAACGACCTTCAATGCCCCAACGAATCTTGCCATAGCAGGCGCATTCTTCGTATTGTTCCGCGCAGGTGATCCACAATGTTTGTGGCTCCGTGAAATTCATCCCTCCAATCCCTCCATTCGAGTCCACGTTCGGCACACTTCCATTGAAGCTCAGTGCGTGCCGTTCAAAGTCCATCTTGGGCTGCCAATCCTCCGGCAGCGGCCAGAAGCCTTTCGAAAGCAGAAACGCTGTAGCTTTGGAGCTCTGACTCTCAAAAATCCAGGTGAAGTTGATGACCTCCGGCTCCACTTCATCTTTTCGTGGCATCGAAAGCATCCAGGATTCATCAAGCGCCTGGTGGCTCCAGAGAGAGATGCCAAATGCCAAGAGCATCAAGAAGATCGGCACCTTCGATGGCCGACAGATTGAACTCATCGCAGATCCGCAAATCTGAGATCTGAGGCGATCTCATGTTCCGAAACATGAAAACCAGGTTGATGCTCAACTCTGCATCCAGAAGATCTGATGGAAAAAAAATGGGTCCAGTTGGAGGACTTGGACCAGAAATAGTGGGCTTTCGGAATGTGACCGATTGGCAGTGAACCATTTTTGTAGATACTGTTGTGATACAACGGAATACTACGCAATGATACAGCTAATGTCAATTGCAACTTACACCTTAGACAAATATCACATATATATAATTTAATCAGTTACTTTTATCATTGATATTTATGAATGATGATTTGTCGTTTCGCTACCTTATGAATGGTGATTTTCCAGTTCGCTACCTTAAATACCAGAGGGTATATTAATATCCCATTCCGTCCCCATTGTTGCTAAGAATATCCATACATTGGGTAGGGTTAATTTGATAGTGGATTACCGCCATTGTAGTCTTCGTCAACCATTATATTCACCGTTATGAAATTCTTAACCATTATCAAGCATTATTAACCATTATGGTATAGCCATTATCAACCATTACTGGTTGGTGGTTTCAACCCCTCTGAAAAATATGAAAGTCAGTTGGGATTATGATTCCCAATATCTGGAAAAACAAAAAATGTTCCAAACCAGCTATTGAAAATTGCCATTTATAGTGAGTTTTCCCATTATACATGGTGATTTTCCATAGTTATTTGTTAGTTGACCAGAGGGTATCAACCATTATGAGACTAATCCTTCATAGTTGCTACGCCTGGACCCGTCGAAGCTCTCCAGGTGGAAGAGGCTGTGACCTCAGTGGGTTTTCCAAGATGAGTTTTCCCCCTAAAAATGGCTGAAAAAATACAAGGGTCTATTTATGTGAATTTTACCAGAGGGCAATACTTATATCATATTTGTCGGTTTCTAAAGTTTTGAAAGTAATTTATAGCCAGTGGAAAACCCTAAAACATATGTTATTTTGCTGCTTATAGTTAAGAGATGCTTGTGGTGACTCCATAACTCCCAACAAAGATGCAGAAAAACTTAGGTAATGATCACTGTAACTTCGAATTGCATCGAATTGGATTTTACCAAATCCACTATTCTTGTGGTGTTTTTGTGTAGTTTCTGATGACTCTGGGGCAGTTCCCCCGCTCAACGAGTGACGGCCACAGCAAGTCCATCTGTGGAACCTCGTGGCCTAGCCATGGCCATCTGGTTGGTGGTTGACCTACCCCTCTGAAAAATGATGGAGTTAAAGTCAGTTGGGATGATGAAATTACCAATAGATGGAAAAATAAAAAATGTTCCAAACCACCAACCAGCCATGTTTCATTACCAGATGCTATGCTGGCAAAATATACCCATATATCTTTTAGCTGAAGAACTCCACATTTTGGCCGGTCACATTTTACATTTTGGCCAGTCAAATCCTCGTTTTTCCCCACAAAAATCATCCCAAAAACATCTAAAAACATCCCAAGATCATCCAAAAACATCCCCAAATCATCCAACAACATCTAAAATTATCCCAAAAATCCCCATCTTTGCCCCATCTCCCCATGTTTTCCCGTTGGGCTTCGCCCCGTCGCGCCGTCCAACGCCGCGGCCTGACTCGTCCGAGGCTGAGCCGGTGTCGGTGGTCTCGGCTTCCAAGGCGGTCACCTTGGCCTTGGAGTTGGGGAAGTCATGGGGATGATACTTATGGTTCATAGTAGTTATGATTATAGTAGAACTATTATAATATGATAATGGTCAACTATTGCTATAATAGAAATTGTTATTAACTATTGTTAATGGTTCATGATTTTAATGGAATTTAATGGGATTTTATAGTGATTTAATGGAATTTTATGGTGATTTAATGGGATTTTATAGTGATTCAATGGGATATTAATGGGATATACCCTCTGGTTATTTAACATAGCCATGGAAAATCCCTGAACTAAATGGAGGCTTCTAGCTGGGAAAATAATCTACAAATGGGGCATTTTCCATGGCTATGTTAAATAACCAGAGGGTAATAGTTAACAATAGTTATTAACAATAGTAAGGGTAGTAAATAATAGTGAATAGTGAATGCTTGACATGATAATGGTTATTAACAATAGTGAACTATTATAATATGATAATGGTCAACTATTGTTATGATAGAAATTGCTATTTACTATTGTTAATGGTTCATAATAGTTAATGGTTAATGACATTAATGGTTAATAGTAATCAATTGTTAATTAATTATAGTTACTGATTTAAGTTAATGATAGTTCATAGTCATGATAATGGAAAATGATACATAATAATATGTAATAGCTAACAATAGTTATTAACAATAGTAAGAGTAGTTGATAATAGTGAATAGTGAATAGTTAACATGATAATGGTCATAGTCATTGGTAAATTATGGTTATTATAGTCATTGATAAATCATTGTGAAGTCATCTGATGAATTAATGGTAAATTATGGTTAATACAACAATGGTTAATAATAAAGAACTAATAATAGTGGATAGTTAATAATAATTGTACTGTAGTAATAGTTAATCAATAGGGCTCAGGATAGTTGATAATGGTTAATAATAGTTGATGGGTAATCAAGTGTTAATCAATTGTTAATTAATTATGGTTCATGATAGATAATAGATAATGATAGCTAATAGTTAACAATAGTTATTAACAGTTATTAACAGGTATATCAACAAGAGCAGTGAATCGATAGTAAAGGTAGTTATAATAATTATTTAATAGTGAATAGTGAATAGTTCATAATAGTATTGTTAATAGAATAGTTAATGGTAATAACAATGGTAATGGTAGTAAATGATAGTTCACTAATGATGGTCATTAACAATGGTAATAACAATGGTAATAACACTGGTAATGGGATATGAACTATGGCCACAGCAGTAATGATGAATAGTGAATAAGAGTAAATAATGGCGAATAGTAAATAGTTGATAATTATTAATCAATTGTTAGTTAAGAATAGTAAGGGTAGTAATAGTCAACTATTACAACAATAATATGTTAATAGTCAATAGTAATGTGAATAGCAGTGAATAATTAATCAATGACTAATCCATAGTTCATCAATAGTTAATGAATGGTTGTATTCAATGGTTAATCAAGAATAGTAATGGATAATAATGGTAATGATGGTTAATCACAATTAATCTTTGGTTCAGAATTATTCACAATATGATTGCTATTAATAATCAAAGGTTATCTACAGGAGATGCCGTATGCATGGCAACCCCATGTGGTACCTGTCCAGGGTACCCCATTCCATCTCATGGTCATGCCATGGTCAAGTTGCATGGAATGAATGGGGTATGGATGGTATGGTCATTCATGCCATAATCCCCAAAAAGCGGGCAATTTACCAAGTACCCTCCAGTAAACTACACAGCTATTTAAAAAAGCCTCTTTAGTTTGATGATGTGCCTCTTATCGTGATGGTGATTTTCCAGTTCGTAAACTGCAACAAGTTTACTGGAGAGTAGCTTGACCATGGCACATGTGTTTTGGCAACAAGTTTGGGATGTAAAACCACCATCCTTCCCCATGCACCTTGAGACCACGTCTCAGTTTGGCCCGGGCCCTCCGGTCCTCGCTCCGGATGGGTCTGAGTTGGGCGGATTTTGGATGATTGAGGTTCATGGAGGTTTCTTTGGTCATATGATTTTTACATGGTTCTTTTTGCTCTATTTGTTCGCTTCTTGCTTAAAAGGAGCCATAGAACAGCTCCATGGCTATGGCTGTCGAAAACCCCAAAGCTTCCCCTTGGTTTCACAGCCCAGTCCTGCTGCACACTTTGCTTTGCGCTCATCACCTGCCACTGCCCGCCCCCGATTGGCTTGAACTTCACTTGGAAGGCAGTTCGGGGATGGGGGAAAGATATGTATGTAGCCGTATTTATCATATATAAATATATATGTATATACATATACATATAATAATAACGTATGCATCTATATATAAATAAATGCACTCCAACAGCATGTTGAACCATCGGAAGATTTCTAGCCTTACATTTCTAGCATCACATCCGCAACAGCATGGCTCATGGCTCCACCATCCCCAAATCCTGCCTGTGGGAGCACGTTCAGAAGGCTCTACAAGAGAGATTCGATATTATCAGCGCCAAGTGACAGCTGTTTCTGTCTTGGCCCCCCAGTGCAGCGTCCCGGCTTCGTGCTACACTGATTCCCAGCCAAACTTTTCAACGGGTGTTCGCGCAAACTCGACTTGATCCCGGAACATTGTCAAAAAAATGTACAACTGTTCAAAGAACCGAGACACTCTGGTTGCTTTTGGCTGCATAATCCTTTGGTTTTCCTCAGCCTATCACCACTGGCTCTGGTCAGAGGACTGAGCACCCATGTGTATGGCCACAAAACAAAGCTGCGAATAGAATGACACCCGCCACTGGAAACAAGCCTGGAATTTGGCCATGGCCAAGCCTTCTTTGGACCCAATCCTTGCACCGACATTTTCTGGTGGAATCATAAACATTTGTTATGGCTTTCATGCGGCTTATATAATGGGATGTAACAGGAATATACTTCATGGGAAATAGTTTATTCATGAGGATATGTTATGGGATGTATAACCACCAATCTGATATTTTGGGTTGAAATGTAGCCACAAAAGAAATAATAATGATCATGGCATTAAACCAGCAATAGTACGGGGACATTCTGTGGGATCAAACATGATTTTTCATGGGACGTATCTAGCCAACAGATTTTCTTGTGTCTGAAAATAACATAAAATGCCACCAATTGATGTCATTTCAATAGGGAACATGATTGGCCATTTACTCAATGACCATTTCAGGAACCTAAATTGGAGGTACCTACCATATATAAGGCCTATATATTCCCATAGATTCACATTCACAAACTTCGGGTTCTTCAGCAATCTAACCAACATATTCAGATTGACCATGAAAACCCACAAGGATCCATCTCTGTCAACTGCCAGTTGATGTGGGATTGCAGCTGGTTTGCAACTACCATCTGGTTATTTAACATAGCCATGGAAAGTCACCATTTTGAATAGGTAAACCATCTATAAATTTCCATGGCTATGTTAAATAACCAGAGGGTAAATAATTCCAAGTAACCACCGCAACAGGACAAATATACAGTACTACTTGGGGAATTCTTTCAATGCTAAGTCTTATGAGTAGTCAATCCTCCTTTGAGTCGTTTCAGACCCTGTTTGCTGCGTTTTCTCCACCATGGCTGATAGCTCTGTGATGTGCCGAATCCCCATTTCGGACATTGACCAAGCCCTGTAAAGATTGGAGAATTCTACTATATCTAGTGGATATAAAGTATATCATATTATTAGGGTTTATAATCACATAAACCCTATCCACTAGATATAATAATAGGATTAATATGCTTATAAACCCTAATGATATGATATGATATGATATGATATGATATGATATGATACTATATTATATATATATACGCATCATATGTCATATAGACACTAGATATATATATATATCCATTTAATCCATTAGATATAGATATTACTGAATATCTATGCCATTTTTAAAACGAATCGTCCCAACCCCCAGGCGCCGGGTCGGGTCTGCAGGTTTTACTGGGCTCCGGAACTTCTGGAGCTGCGTCGTGGCATCCTCCAACTCCTGGACCTACCAGATCCATAAAGCTGCGGTGCTATTAAAAAAATAATAAGTAACTGGGAATAGTGTTCTCAATAGTAATATCATAAATGTATACATATATATATATATAACTATATCAATAATACTCGAATTGATATCACTATTGAACATATTCCCATCACTGTTAGAAATTCCCAATTTTTAATTCCCAATGTTATATTCTATGGTTGGTAACCCCTGATAGATACCACGACAAGTACGCAATAATTTTCTTGCATAATAGGTTGTTTTTTTCTGCTCGCAAAGGTTGGAAGGTTGGATTTGGAGGTAACCCATTCCAGAAAAACAATAAACCATTAAAAAAAATGATAATGATAGTGATCATTGTTGTCATTGTCATTAACCATGAACAATTAACCATTAATCACTCATCATTAATCTTTAATCATTAATCCCTCATCAGTATCACTAATCATTAACATTAGTGTCATCCATGATCACGGTTATCCCTCCAAAAAAAACATGGACCATCCTGGACCCATCACACCGCCCGCCCAGCGATCGGCCTTCATCAATCCCTGGCCAAGTTTTGCATCTGCCAGATCCAGGGTGGCCCATGCTTGAGCTGACCTGCACAAGGAATTGGTCAAAAAATATGTGATTTAAACAATCACAAGTCATAACATGCAGGTATTATGTATATATATATATATGTGTGTTATATTACATATATATGATATATATATATATATTACATATATATATGTATACATATATATATATATATGTATACATATATATATATATATATATATATATATATATATATATATATATATATATGTGTATATATATATATATGTAT
>Ga0126342_10011267_pt1 | contig 15976 bp, 17 predicted proteins | sample Cyp1metagenome_FD_92528 | JGI IMG/M metagenome (GOLD analysis project Ga0126342, IMG submission 92528) | Coral microbial communities from Lord Howe Island, Old Settlement Bay, Australia - Cyphastrea 1 metagenome | ecosystem: Host-associated > Invertebrates > Cnidaria > Coral ... | reverse complement strand
ATACTCCTCTTCTCGACTGCCTATAACACAGCTTTCATATATCGTTTCTAATATTGCGTCTCCATACTAACAAGAGAAGACCCTGCTCCTCTACGCTCTCGGGCCATCCGTCGTCTAGTTTTTCACAGCACGCACTCCTGCTAGAATCAAATTGGATCAGCAACAACTGCTGTTTCAGTTTCATATGCTCCATAGTGTCCAAGTGATTCCAAATCTCTGGCAGGTTTCGCAGAATGATCAGACCATTCACAGCTGTGCATCTTTGCTATCGTGCTATCTCTGTCAGTTAACTTGATGGGTTGGACCCCTCAGAAAATAAAATGCACCCACAAAATAAAATGCTGGGGTTTGACCCCATTTTATTTTCAGATTTGCTTGTTTTTTTTTTTCAAGGGGCTCCTGCCCCCTCATTCTCTTGACACCATAGGAGGATAAGCATGTCAGGCTTATCTTTTCCCCACTTTTGACCTAGAACCTTCCGATTTGCCAGTCCAACTCCCAAACATCTTCAAGTCACATGGTCTTTGGCAATTTCGGGCCGATCTCGGGGCCCAAACCACTTTTTTTCCACATATTTCAGCCGGATAAATTCTCGAACTGCTTCCTCCAGGCCAGTCATTTTTGAGGCAAAAATGGAGCGAAAAAAGAACCGTTTCATCCTTGAGGGACTCAAGGTCGAAAGGGGGTACATATTTCCTTAACAACATGATTCTCGGCGGTGATTGGACTTTAACTAGCCTGATCAAACTGAACAACAAATACTGTACCTCAAAATGCTTGAACATGGGTGGGCCAACCGAGGCATGTTCTAGTCCCATTGAACCTATTGACACGGATAGGCCCACCACAGTATCTACCGATGCCCAGCCCAGGGATTCCGTTCTCCATCAGCTTCCCACGGCCGTCCAGATCCGTCCCATCAGGTTCTGGAAAGGTATCTTTATGCCATCGATCCAGCCTGGCACGTCACAGCCGCAGCTGGGCTCCACAACAGCTGGAGGTAATTATTCTGACATCCAACAGGGGTCCAAGGTTTTTGCGGGTGCTTAAAAGCGATGTGTTTTCCACTTAAACATCTGAACATATCTTAAAATCGAACTCTGATTCATGATTCGAGCACTATAGTTATAGTTTATTATAGTTACTTTGGTCACCTCACCACATCTCCGGGCCAAAAAATATGAAAACATGATCACTGGGCAAAACTTCAGCTGAGTCACCACTTGGCTCTGGCCGCTTCGTTGCCACCTTCCTCAAGCTTGGCCACCTGGAGGCCCCGGGCAAAACATCAGGGCTCAGGCGTAGGCGGCATAATTAGGATGAATTGTCCAACGTCCAACTTCAACGACTTCAACACATCAATTTGAACACATTTGAAAACCATATAAAACCATCGTACAATGACATGGTATGACATGATATGATATGAATGTTGCCACTGTCCATCTGGCCTCAGCAGAAGTCCATTCAGAGAAGGAGATGCTCTTAATTTTGTGTCCAAACCTGAGTCTCTGGTGATCTCTGGTGATGTAAGTTTCATCAGGAACAGAACTTCGCGGGGATCTGGGGGAAATTGGATTTCGGGAAACAACAATGGCTACAGCACCGGCTACAACACCGCAGCAATCACACTGTCCTTGGCTTCCGGGCTCACGATGGAGACCCCCGCAGGATTGGCAGACGAAGATCTGGAAATCAAGGCCTTGATTGGCGAACTTTTAAGAACATTATCATATTGTTATCATATGTTATCATGACATGATTCTTCATCAGGCAACAGTTGGCTGGTTTAACTAGTTCACCTGCTGCCCATCTGCCCTTAAAAAGCCCAGATGGAGTCGCTGCACCAAGCCACACATAGCCATAGCCGGCTGAGATCCACTGAGTCCCTTACAAACATAAGTTGGCCCCCGTTCGGGACAGTCTGCACATCTTTTGTTCGCCTGGAGATAAGGAGGAGTCACTGCCACATCTGCCACTTGATTCCAATTTTTCTGGTGATTTAATGTTGAAATGTGTTGAAACACTCCAAACATGATTGAAGGGACCTCCCAAGTGTTAATGTGATTTTATATGATGGAGAAGGATGGACAAGGGACAATCCGGGACAATCCACCCTGTGTATCTGGATCATTTACGAACAATGAGAGATAATGAGAGCACATGAAGTCACTCCGCAACCATTGGCATTGACGAACCGACCATGGTCAGGCGACTCTCTCAGGGGCACCTGATGACTCCGTTGGAACGCCCGCAATTTGTCCACTGGGGTGGTCTTGTCGTCCTGGCAAAATCAGAGCCACCAGCAACATGCAAGAACTATCTACAGCATCTATCCATCAATCAAACCTAATAAAATCAAATCCAATCTAATCAAAACATATCAAAACAGGTCAAAATCAAATCTAGTCTATTCATCCAGGGCCCATGATCCACCCTGAGTTCTCAGGCGCCTTGGGTGCCATGGGGCGAACCCCCGACCAAACCACCTGGAGTATCTGGAGCCGGAAGAAGCACTGGACCAATTTATGCCGGTTTTTTTATTGGTTGGGCAAGTTGGACATATTAAAATCATAGACTGTTAATGCCTGTTATAGTCTAGTCTAGTCAATTTAGCCATATGATAATTCAATATAATTGAGCCATATTTAGCCCATATATACATTGAATGTATTATGAAGCCTATGAAATCATGTAGCGTGACCTCAAACAACCAGCGAAGTTGTGGCTACCAGGTGAACATCAACAGTTTGAGCTGCCACAGAATGCCCAATCGACCTGCCCGACGCGGCCGCGGAGCACACGCGGCTGAGCCCAGCAATCTTCAAATGTAAAGACGTTTCCAGGTTTGGCAATACACATAGTATACACATGATACACACATAGTCTATCAACATCCGCGTTTGGAATCACCATCCACATGATTTCCCCTTGCCGCCCTTGCCTGCAAACCGCAACATAGCACAACAATCCACCAAACATAAGCATCAAAAACCTCACAGCTTCAAACTTAAAGACACTTGCAACCTGACAATGAAGTAATGTAGCCACATCTTGAGACATCCGTGAGGATGTAAGTGCCATTCTGGTTCCAATAGTACCTCCAAAGGTCAGAGCGATCATGGCATTTTTTAGCCGCTGCATTTCTCACCGTTGACTCCCAAGAAACTGCACCACGTGGACAAAGGCTCCATAGGTCACTGAGCTAACGGATGAGATGTGCTGCCAGCAAAAATATGCAAATGTAGGTATCCCCGTATCCCCCCCAAAAATTGCTCAATCTTGGCGCTCGAAGTATTTGTCAGGAGACTTCTTATGCGGAGTTGCTGTGTCACGTACATATGCAGGGGATACATATAATCTTTTACCGCTTCCACGGGCGTCAAATCAAAGAGCACACATCCTATCGCCTCCAGGATGGTGGGTTTGCTAAGAACCAAACGGTCAAAGACCTGCCATGGCAATGGGCCAGTTGAACATCCATCGTCATGGGACAGCGTCCGCTCACAAACAGTATCGTGCAAGGCTTCTGAAAATGTAAGCGCACCGTTGGAACTAAGGTTAACAATCACTGCAATGCGCATATCAAACTAAATCACGGAGGCCCTGCTGTGGAACAGGCAAACCAACCTGATATTATATATATATATATATTGTTTTAAAATTCAAGATATATAAATAAATAAATAAATATATAAATCAATAAATAAATCAATACGTTTATATATATATATATTAAATAAATAAATAAATAAATATATATAATTTATATATTATGCAATATTCTACACTATTATACAATATTATCCAACCGCACAATACAGTGGCGGAAGTAAGAAAAGTAGGAAACCTATAGGAGAGGTTTGTTGTTGTGATACATGGATGTCAGAGCGCACTGATGGACCGAAAGGTGGTGGAGGCTCTGACTCTCTCTTTTTTTTTCCCTCTCTCTCTCTCTCTCTCTCGCTCTGTCTCCTTCTCTCCTTGTGTCTCTCTACCTACCTACCTATCTATGTATCTATCTATCCATCTATCAATCTACCTATCTACCTATCTATCGATCGATCTATCGATCGATCTATCTATCTATTTATCTGGCTATCCATCTTTCTGTCTCTCTGTCTCTCTGTCTATCTATCTGCTTAACTATCTACCTATCTATCTATCTATCTACCTGACTATCTGTCTATTCATCTATCTGTCTATCTGACTATCTATTTATCTATCTATCTGTCCGTTTTTCTGTCTTTCCATTTTTCTCTCTGTCCATTTTTCTTATCTGTCTATCTTTCTACCTATCTGTCTGTCTGTCTGTCTGTCTGTGTATCTATCGACCTATCTATCTATCTATCTATCTGTTTATTCTATCTATCTGCCTGTTTATTCTATCTATCTGTCTGTATATTCTATCCATCTACCTATCTTTCTATCTAATCTAATCTAATCTAACCTAATCTAATGTAATCCAATCTAATCTAATCTAATCCATCCATCTATCTACACATCTATCTGAAAGTTGGCAATTCTGTGAGATGTCAGATTTCCTCAAAAAATGGATGTGCACAAATCCAGCAAAGCAATCCTGCGAGACGTCCTGAAAAAATGAAAGTTCACAGCTGCGCAGCTGACGGCCTCCTATCAGTGTGTTTTGCGATTTTTCCGTCCCATCTCTCTAAAGTACTGTTGCCACGAAAAAGTGAAGCCAGGTCATGCAGTGTGCTGCACCTGTCACGCGAAATCATGTTAACAAACCTGATGATCTGATGCGCCAAAATGCAGAACACCTCTCAGGAAATCTGCTCCCTGACCGCCGATCATGTCTGACCGAAGTGTCTCCTGTAGTGCGCCTGCCACACAACATGTCAGGTACCTTTGCAGATGCTCCTCAAATGTCCCACGCCTGCCATCGTTTTTGAAATTGCTGCAAGATCCACACCCGTGACTCACTTTTGACGAGGTGCAGAATCCATTGCGCCTGCCACACAAAACGACGCTTGAACATCCAAAAGTGGTCCGGACATGAGGTGCTTTTGCCGCTTTGACTTCCAAATGTGTTTCGCGCCACAACCGCGTGCCCTTTTTCGGCATCTCAACTCCCAAACCAAAAGTGCTCCAGTTTTGACTTCTAAATGTGCTTTGCGCCACAGCCGCGTTGCAATTTTCATCAATTTTTGATCTCTCATCCGACCAGATGGCTGCGCACCTGCCGCTTTAGCGAGCCTACTTTTCGACCGTCCTGAGCCACAAAACACAGGAAAAACACAGCGTCTCGCGACTTCTTCTTTTCTCTTGCTTTTTCTCTTCTCTGATTTCTTTTCTTCCTTTCTCTTCTCTGACTCTTCTCACGTCTGCTGCTTCATCTGTCCATAATATTGTCGGAAGTTTGACCAAAACTTACTTCGATTATCTTCGATCATAATTGCAAGTCATCCTGATGTGGGCAGAAAACAGGGCAAGTGTTGTTCATACAAATGATCTGATGAACATGAAGCACAGTATGCCTTCCAAGCAGTCAGGACGTCACAAATGTTGCACCCCGATTTGCCATCAAACGTCCCTAAACTTATATCGCATTTGATGAGCACCAGCAACATGGGCCCTTGGCTTGAAATGCCTTGAATGTGTCTGGGGTTCTCGATTCTTTTGGACACCCATGTCATGTCACGCCCGCCCTGCCAAGTCATCAATCATGCCAGAAGGGGCTGCAAGTGCCCATCCAACACCACTTCGATGGTCTCTACAAACCGTCGCAGCATACCAAAGGCCTGTTGTCAACAGGCAGTGACCTCTTGCAAATTGCAAGTGAGTAAGGGTCAACATAGGAGGGGATGATTTGATAACAAAACACCAACGACATATAAACGACACATATAGTCATCACATGCCAGAGCTAAAAGAGACAAGCATGTGCCCCAGGGTACTCTGAGAGCTGGCGCCAATTGGCCTGTCTGTAGATCTGTCGCTTGTGGAAAGCATCACGTTCTCGAATGTAACTCAGCACGTTGCAGGTGAAGGGATTGAATTTATATCAGGAACTGGACTCAGGACGTATAGAGAAGAGTTCTGAGCGTTGGATGTGTCCATTAAAGTCCCCCACTTCTCTATCCCGTGTCATATCTGAAACTCCGCTCAGCCTTAATTGGGCGCACTCTCTGGTGGTTCTGTAGGCAGTTTCGTTGTCTTGGAACGTCTCATCTTCCGGAGTTGGCATGACCTGGCAACAGCGTGTCGTGCATTGTGAATGGGGAGCCTTTCAGAAATGGGATCTGTCTGCATCCTGACCATGATAAGATCCAAGATGGTCCAAGTGGTTATCAACTGACTAGACCTTCAGATCGAGTTGGGATTCGGTGGCTGGCATACGCTTTCTGAAAGAAAAAAATATCAGAAGCCATGGCCCCATACTCAAACTATGGTACTTTATTTGATCGTAATTTAAAAAACTGATGTATTCTATACCTTGCAGGTCGTAGCAGCGGCAAATCAATTTCTGTTTCGGCATGCACCTGTGCAAATGTACAAAGCAAGCAACAAGTAGTGCGTAATATATATATATATATATCATCATAGTAAAAAAATATAATGACTGGTATGAATTTGAGACAAGCACACACATGTGTATCGAAAACTGGGTTCGCCGCTGCACGGTTTGCAGGGTTTTTTGGATTCTGTGTGATTGTAGCTTCGCGATAAAGACAGACACCGAGAGTATGCAGTATACTGACACCGAGCTACACTCTCTGATTTGGTCTGAGTTTTGCCCCCATCCCCAACCAATAGTAACCACTTGTTTTTAATGACATGTTGGGCATGCTGCAGCCGTGCAGTCTCCCACTTTTTTTTTCTGCCCACTGTCCTGAGAATCCTGTGGTGAAATCAATGGGAGCTCACTTCGCTGACTGATTCCGACATCCACAACACTGCCGTTCAACATCGTTCAGCCACGTGTTGCTTGCTAAGTAACCCAATTCCGTATCAACAAATGAAGCCACCCATAATGACCCATAGCCACAACTACATCAATCATTATTAGTTATGAACGGTTTTGTGACCATGATCTGCAAAGCAGTTCGCAACAGCTCGCAACACTATCAAGCCTATAGCACAATCTAACAAACATTGAGGAAATCAAATAGTTCTTGAGATTCTTTTTCCTCCATAGTCATCTGACATTGCTGAGAGCCAAAGTCTCTCACTCACCCTGATAGGTGAAGCCATCGAAGTGAACTCCAGCACCAGGACGCCCGTCTGCTTCAGAAACGCCCAAAGGCATATCCACAAACTCCTTCCTTGGAACACGGAGTGCAGGATGGGGAGAATGGAGCGGATGATGATGATGGTGATGATGGTTGTGATGAGGAGAACTCTTTGATGGGAGCCCTTTGATGCTGCTTTAAAGATGTCTGTTAAGGAATCTAGTCTACGTCCATTGTGGGTCAGATGCGGCATGTCTGAAAAGGTGACTGGATGCTTTTCCAGCATTTCAAGCTGCAATCATTTAGAACCACACCAAGTGTTTTCACTCCGATCCAAGCAGCTCAAAGTTCGAAACATCACCAGCACCTGCCACCTTCGGCTTGAAAGGTGGCGTCACCACGCGCTGATACAGGGCCTGAGCTGGTGCCATGAGGTCTTAGCGGTTGACCTGTCGGGACCTCAAAAAGAAACATGAAGTGACATGTCACATGTCATATATATATATATCAATGTGTATATACAGTACATAATACAAATATATATATATAATATCAATATTTATTGTATATGTGTATATCAAACATATCATGGAATGTGATTCTGTGCGCCATCATTCAGGGTTGCTGGCACCACCCCAAGTACGAGAGGGTAAATTGGGTAAGTGTAGAGATAAAAAAGAACCTCCTTGTGGCTATCATCCACCTATAACGGTCTGGAGCAACCCTGTCGTGATATTCTGTTTGGGGCAAGTTACAACAAATATTGGCTGTCTCCCGTGCAATTCAAAAGGCCAGGGGGTATACGACCGAATCGCAGGCATGGAAAGCCAAGATCTTTAGCGATTGGTCCTACATATCCTCACCAAGCATTGTCAACTGGTTGGTTGGCCTCGGGAAAACATCCGGTAAAATGATGACAAACGACAAACTATTTTTGGGGGCATTGGGCCATTGGAGTTCCCAAAATTTCCAGGACAACCATGCAACATCCACGGCAGTTTTCGCCATGACACCTGCCAATCCACCGTGGCAAAGAAACTATGCGCTCGGACTTCAGCACCTGAGGAAGGGTCCCGAAAAAGGGGGTCACGTGGGGAGCTGGGCCATGAAAAGAATGGTGGTGGTGTATCATGCTATACATGGAATGCGGATGTATGTTGTGGTAGGTTATGGTAGGTGATTTTACATCTTACATTCTATCATATTCTATCACAATACAATATTATATGGTTGTTGATAAAAATTCTTTATCCGGGAACGGCCATTCTTCGCGAATAAAAATGTTACTTTCGCGAAACTTTCGCCTTTCGCGAACTCTGTGTTTATTTTTCGCGGAACCTATGTTAGGCAATCATGAGATCCAACTTTCGCGAAACTTTCGCGAAAAAAATGTTACTTTCGCGAACTCGAAAAAAAAATTTCGCGAGGGTTTCCAACATAACATGCACGGCTTTCGCAATTAAAACTCCTTACAAGGACCTTTAGATCGACCACCATATATATTTTGCGTGCTGAATCTGTGCAACGTTGTGCAGTTGAAGTGTGCAACAGGAACACGCCGAGGTACCGTCTTCTGGGCCGCCTCCCAAACGGGATTCTGGCTGTCTTGTTAGCAGGCCTCGTCATGCTGATCTTGGTGATTCAATCGGCACCATCTTCGTGAATTTCTATGACCAGCACCGACAACACCAACCTTTTGATGGCAAGAACAACATCATCGGTTTAGAAGCAAACCGCCTTGAATTCTCCCAAAAACACTTACAACCTTCACATCGGGGGTGCGAACTCTCTGCCAACAACCTCGAGCCGCAGCCTTGTAGCAAAGCCTTGGCCACAGCACTGATGTACTGCGGATATTGTAACTGAGCTCTGCGAATTCGATCGAAAAGCAAATTCCGGTCCTCGCAAGTGACCCCTGGAGATGTGAAAAGGGCCGCAAAGGCCGCGAAGGCCAGTAAGTGCAATTAACTGCCTGAGGTGAAGATGATTTCACTCAGATCTCATATAGAATACCTCAATAGGTAATTACGAACAAACAATTGTAATTGCAATCAATTGTATACACTTCTCTTGTGCACTGTAAACATCATCAAGTAAACTACCGTAACACCTACACCAAGTGGTTTGGGTCACATTTCAGGGTCAAGAGACCGGCTGGTCACGAAAACTCAAGAACTCCACCTGCCGAAAGCCATGTCTACCCGCTCTAGCCACTATTGACCCATTGTTAACCCAATATTCACACATCAATATTAACCATATTACTAAACACTATTAAGCGTTGTTCAGCGTAGCGGTTCTCAATCATGGAATTTTGATGATTTTTTTGCGGGACAAAGAATTCAAACTGAAACATCAAATCCCACTTAGAGCTGATATCAAACTATATTAGCCTTCGGCCCCTCATCACCACAGACCAGTGGGTCCTGAGTGTAATAGGGTGGCAAGCCAGTCAACATCTCGTAGGCCAAAGCGCCTAACGAGTACCTGCAGAATTGTAGATTTTGGGCGTTGCTGGAGGTGACTTTTTCCAATCTCTGGAAACGATCCAAGTCCAAGAAATAGCAGTGGGTCAAAGGCCCTTACGCATCAATATTCCATCAAATAATCATAGTCATATTTATCTATCTATCTACCTACCTATCTAGCTAGCTAGCTATCTATCTATCTACCTATCTACATCTCTATCCATCTAGCTAGCTAGCTATCTGTCTGTCTGTCTATCTAAAATTCTTTCTATATTTTCTATATTTTCTATATGTTCTATCTTGTCTATCTTATCTATCTTATATATCCTATTTATTTTATCAATCTTATCTATCTTATCTATCTTATCTATCTGTCTACCTATCAATCTAATCTAGTCTAGTCTAGTCTAATCTAATCCAATCTATCTAATCAAATCTAATTTAATTTAACTTAAGCTATCTTTTTATCTATCTATCATTACCTCTCTATTATTATCATCTCTCTATCATCATTTATCTATCATTACCTATCTATTATGATGTATGTATCATTATCAGTCTATTATTATCTGTCGATTTTTAGATGTCTGCCATTATCTATCTATCAAAAAATATTCATCATCATCTATCGAATCTAAGTATCTATAATGTTAGAAATGTAATTGTATTACTGTATAACTGCATTTATGTAAAGTATGTACATCTGCGCCTCCAAACTCTTGACATCCATGTCATGTCTAAATATCGCCAGCATGTCATGGGCGTCACATAGCACGATACAATACGTTGCACAGCACAACTCAGGACGCTCCAAGCGCAGCTCCAGGCGCCCAAGCGCAGCCAAGTGGCCAATCCACTGCCTTCCCATGACCTTTGCTATCGAGGAGTTCTGGTGCAAGGTACTCAGGGGTACCACACATCGTTCGGGCCGAGAAGTTATCGCAAATGCCTCCGCAAGGTCGTGACATGGGATCGTTTCTTGCCACAACGAGGATTTCTAGTGGTTCACAGTGCTTCCAGGGTCAATCATGCAATACATATAATAAATACATCCATGTATAAATATATGCACACACATGCATATATATATAACTTTACACATATATATATATATAAAACTTTTGAAAATCGTTCAAGTCAAAATTACCCAAAGAAATCACATCACAAAGGTCTGCTGATGAGGTTGACTTCTGAAAACTTCTCTTGACAAAATATGTCAAAAATACCAAATTCACAATGCACATTGACAACTTCCTGTATACTTCACCTTCATGGCCCATGTTGCGGAATGTTGCGGAAGCTCAAAGGAGACCAGCCTTCTTTCGAAAGTCCGAAATCTGTAAGCTTTGCCTCACAGATGGGTGCTGGATATACTGGATGGAAAAAAGAGATATCTGCAACAGGGGAAAAAACATATCGGAATAATTATGTATACACATATAATGTGAAGCAACCATTCCGGACGACCTGTAAGATTACAGTGGGACCGGGGTGGATATGGAACTGTGATTGCGCAAAGCCGACTATGGTATGCCCCAAGAAACATACGGGTTACAGGTTTGGGTGAGACTGGCTTGATTTCCGAAGTCAATGAAGTCTGTTGCTAGTATCTTCTGAACATAGGACTGCAGGTTCCCGACAACCAATCAACCTGGCAGCCACTGCCTCAATCATGCCCTCATATGCCCACCAAGATCTCCCCAATACATGGTCTTAGACGGCAAGTGACATGACCGTGTTCATCCAGCAGCACGTTCTCTGGTTTCAGGTCCCTGAAACACAACGGATAGCCAGGTCTTAGGGTAACTGCTGGTTACAATTGACCATGCTGACTACCTGAAACAAAGGAGTTTAGCCAAAGGAAAGAGAAAACTCCAATGTGCAGCAACATTGGCGTGAAAAGCAGCATGATGGTTCAGTGACATAATTATGACAAAATTGCGCTTCAAACCTGCCTGAAAATAATGTTCAGGCTGTGCAAGTACTCCAATGCCAGAAGTAGCTCACAAGTATAGAACCTCCAGCCAGCTGTGCCATCCACGTAGTCTGAAATGATTACAGCAGAGATTAAAAGAGTCCGAATCTTGGGGTTTACCCTCCGGTAAACTAACATAACTATGGAAAATCACAATTTTTTATGGGAAAACTCACTATAAATGGCCATTTTCAATAGCTATGTTAAATTACCAGAGGGTAGTCATTCCTTCCCTCGACTGCTAGCCGCTAGCTGCTAGCCTCTGCTAGTCTCCATTGAACTTCCGTCCCTCCCCTTCCCTACCACCGGCCAATGGTTGATTCTCCAGAACCTTCAGTGTACCCACTGGTAAGCCAGATGATGGTATAACCCAAGGTCATACACACCCTTCAGAGATTCGATTGAAATCAGCACCAACAAGTGGGTCTATAAGAGAAATATCCCAGTCATTCTTAACTTATTCCATCCTGTTCCATTCTACTTATTCATATTTATTCCATATAGCAATCTTCAGGGTTGCGTGTGAAAATCCTCCTGGATATTCAAATCTAATATCCCACACTGACCCAGTAGCAGTAGCTAAACAATCTAACGCGCCCTTGAATAACCACGATGACCCGCCCTGAACCGGACCTCGTGCGCCCTTCTGAGAATCGTCCGGCACGGCTGAGGTGGAAAAAGAGCTCCCCGCCAGGGCAGTAGTCCAGGACCAGATAAAGCCTGGCCAGAAAAATCCAGCCATCAGCTGCCATGATCAATGAACATCAACGATCCCAGAAGATTGATAAGACATGATATACAATACGAACGTGGGGTAAATTGGCACTGGTATATCTGGTATGCAAATGGAAAGGTCAAGCTTCAAGTCTGCAGGTAGCATGGAAAAAATGTATTGCACATCTCTGAGTCTGAGTCACACTTTCACTCAAGAGTCCGCTTCTCGTTTCATTAAGAAAATCGAGAAGTGGTTGATGCACGGGGCAGGAGTCTTGTCGAAACTGACTGGTTGGAGACAGGTTGCCATTGGTTAGGCATTCTACTTTTCCACCGCAAGAGTCCGTGAAATGATTGGATTCAGGCCTCCACGTATGACGAGCTATCAGCTACTCTTCGCAGAAAAAAAACCCGCAGCCCTGGGAGGCCCCACTTCTTGGGCGTCTGAAAGGCATAGTGAAGGGAAACGATGAAAGGGTGAGACACGTGCTCCAACACCTTGGTTCCGTTAGATCGTGCACCCTACTGTATCGCAGTTCATGGGCCATTTGCCAATGGGTTTTGAGGACTTGGGGTGCCCCTCATGCATCCTCATGTTCAGGTTGGGACATCACTAGTTGGAACAAAATGTTTGGGACTCAGGAGAAAAAAATGACAATTGGCAAACAGCAGGAAGACACCTTTGAAAAATGCTTTGGCCACCCAATGCTGACCCACACACACTGCTAGCAAGGGACATTCCTCTCCGTCTTGGTATGCTCAACTTGATTGCCTGAACGCCATGCATCGAAACCGCGCCAAGAGTTGTTGGGACTCGACAATACTTGGATGCCCAGCACATGACAACACTTTGATGTGGGACTTGATGCACGCAAGCTTTGCATGGAAACCAACTTGAACGTTTGCTGGCATAACCAGGCTGTTGTGATCCAAGTTCGCATTGGATACGAATGACTGTTTTTGGCCTGATCCAACCCCATCAAAACACGAAACTGCAACGATCTGTAACCTACATCGAATCCAACAACTTTCAACAAAACCCATCTGGGATGGGATTAGTATGGATTAATGGCCCCCGACTTCGGGATCGCCCAACTTGAGCCGCCAACGGTTCAAGACGTGCTCCTTCCGCAGCCTGAGGAACCATGGGGAACCATGGGGAACCATGAGGAATGTGATACGATGGGGAACACCACTGGAGCTGATCCCTCCAAAATACCCGGAGATACGCTGAGGATTCGATCAACACCTGCCCGCCTTATCCCTTATGTTCTGCGGCTGGATATGTGGCTTGCTGAGTCTCCAATCCCACAATTTCAGCACACTAGCAGTCACTAGCCATGCCAAAGCAACATTTTCATGGCGTAGAGCTTGTCACCACCTGTGTCCTTGTGGCGCACCAAAAAGACTTTGCCATAACCTGAGCTGTGGGTATAGTGGGATATGGTGTCACATGTTGTGGCGCACCATCCCGAAACAGGAAATCTTGATCAGAGCAGCTTCCTTTGCCAAGAACTCTCAAACTTTCGAAGTCATCCTTGGACAACAGAGGGGGGGAAATGCAAACACAGCATCCGTGAAATAGAAAGTGGAAGACTATGGAAAATCTGGAGTAAATAGCACCACACACTAGCGCAATACGTTTTAGAGACACGATCTACATGTAAGCTAGGCTGACCAACCTCTTCTACCACGACAAAGCGCTCTTGCAGTCAGGCCAGTCATGATGGCTGCTGCCGGTCTGGCTCATTGTTGGAGATAGTGATGTTCACTTAAACAGATCCCCAAGGAATTTCTGATACTAAACTCCCCCAAATTCTCAGGGAAGGACTTGGCGATTTAGTTTGGGATTTCATTTTGCAAAAAAACATATGTTTTGGGCCTGTAAATCATCTCAAGGGCACCTGAGTTTCGAGAGCTTTTATGATTATGGAGGGTAGCACGTGCTACATGTTGGGGCTATCCTCAGGCTATGCGCATTTTGTGGGAATTCCACAATAAACATGCAGCTCATGTGTTTGCTTTTGCCACACTCAACCGTCCCAAATCCAAATCGCAGTAAAACCACAAGGCAAACCAAATTTCAATTTCCAAAGACCAAACACAGCTGCTGCCTTTGATACAGGCTCTTGATCTATCTGCTGCTAGTGAAATCGATCTTGCAACGTTTTGTAACATCTTGTAACTATATAGTTGGCCACAGATTAAGGCCCATTTCTTGTTGGCTGGCAGGAAGAAATCCTCTTTTGATATCTTTTGATCAGGTCACATTGAAGCCATTGGAAACTTCAAATCCCCCAATGGCACCAGATGTCAGCCAGGCATCCAAGACAGGGGATGGCTTGGCCATGCCCTTGGCGACGTCCTAACCTCAGCTCAACTGATACATGCTGTTGATGTCAAAATCATGGATTACCAGTAGCATTCACTACGCACTGTGCCAAAGTATGCCCCAGGAGCCGCTAGCCCGTTTTTCCTGACAAGAGTGTTTAAGCATTCCTCTCAATCTGGATTTGGTGAATGGATTGGTTGTGAATGGTTTAAGGGAACATGGACAGGAAATTACAGGAACCATAGTCTTTACTCACAAATATAGGCTTTCTTTCAGATTTTGCCTTGAACCAATGCAGGGATTTGGTGGGCAAAAACTGGACATCGGCACCACCAGCCTTGCAGTGATCAAATCATACACGGAGTTCCCCAATAAGGTTATTGCATATTATACAGTCATTGCATGTCATTGTGTATATATCACATGGCTGATCAAGTGATAACTATAATAACTATGATCGTGCTGTTAGCTGGTACGAGTATCGTTGTGTGGTTCTTAGTTCTTAGATTCTCTTGCCCCATTTGTCAACAACACCATGTTGGTCTTCCACCCTGATCCCTGTTCCAAGGTACGCAGCCTCGGTGGGAAATTCGACGTTTGCGCTGGTGCTATCCCGAGCCGAAAAAGATGCGGAGATGCGGCAGGGAAGTCCACCCCCAGGGAGATGTGAAGTGGGCAACTGAAAGATGTATGTCTCAGGGCAATGATAACATTTGTGAGAAGAACTGCATATTTTCCATGATTTTAGATAAAGATTTATAGGGGACCTCCACCTGCCAAAATGCAATCAGGCTTTATTCCCAGTACAGGTTGGCTCGCACAAAAAATGCACGCACCTCAAACAATAAACTCCACTCCAAAATGGCCAAAAAAACTTTGTTCTCAGCGGTTTTAATCTTTTCTTCCGCTGAGGACGGAAATTGCAGAGGGCCTCTGATCATTTGGGTTATCGATTTGAACCAATAACAGTACCCTGTAGGATCTCATGTGCCACGTGCTTCCGACGAATCTTCGGCCTCATCGCTGAATCTCTTGCTGTGATTCGCCAGTTCCAAAACCAGTTCGACCCTCGGCGATGGTGAAGCTTTAGGGCTTCTAGTCATATGTTTTCTGGATTTCGGACCACGCCAAAAAAGGAATATACTATATTGACTATATGGTATAATATTACTTGAGAGGGGGAACACGAAAGGTAGGTAAGCAAGAAAGGAACCGAAGAAAAAATGAAGGGGAGAGGGCAGGGAAAAAAACATAAAGTGGAGTCTGGTAAAAGCGACGCGGCCATTTTCTT
>Ga0126342_10011266_pt1 | contig 15978 bp, 14 predicted proteins | sample Cyp1metagenome_FD_92528 | JGI IMG/M metagenome (GOLD analysis project Ga0126342, IMG submission 92528) | Coral microbial communities from Lord Howe Island, Old Settlement Bay, Australia - Cyphastrea 1 metagenome | ecosystem: Host-associated > Invertebrates > Cnidaria > Coral ... | reverse complement strand
TGATAAGCATTAAATGCAACATCACACTTTTATGACTTTTCATTATCTTTACTTGCCTCTTTATGACTCAAACATGAAAAACCCATTTGCAAATGAATGACCCAAATGCAATGGCACTGGCTTAGGGCCAGTTCCACTCCGTGCATCCGAGCCTTTGCCCGAGCCAGCCGTGCCTCGTGATGTTTTGCCGGCCCCCATGGCCATGTCGTTTGAGCATCTGCAACAGCTTGAGCTGAAAGGTGAAGAGCTTGAACTTTTCCTGACATACCAGCCGAGACTTGCCAAGATGTTTTTGCCATCCAGAGGCAAAGCACCAACTGCTTTGCATTCATGGGGTTCCCAAGTGACAAAGTGTGAATGCCTTTGCAGGTCAGCCGGGTTTTCGTCAGCCACACTTCAAAGCCGTGGACTGTATGGACTTTTGTTTCCGATTGTTGGCGAGCCTGATCCCCGTTTTCCAGATGTCCCTCGAGTGCGTCACCCTCATCCAACTGAGGTTGCCATTTTGACGGGGGTGCCTGAGATGATTTGGCCGCAAAATCTTCGGTTGTGTTTGGCAGGTCTTGGTCAGCAGGCATCACCTTTGCAGTCCGTCTGGATCGCGTCACTGTTGCAATGTCATGTGGACACTGTCTTCTTCGGTCAATCCAATTTGGTTCCTATGGACTGTTTGTTGGACTTGCGTGGCCGTGTCAGTGTCCTTGCAGAGCACTTGGATTTTGCTCCAGTGGCCCCCATCATGTTGCCGGAACCACCTGTTGAATCCACCATGGACTTGACATTGGATGACATCTCACTGACGCCTTGGGCCCAGTACACCCACAAGGGCCAAGCTGATGAAGTCACAATTGTCCATTGTCTCGACGGCACCCCATTTGTGACCAAGCTTTCTGACCCAGGAACTTCAATTGCAAACGTCATCCATGCCACATGCACTCTCCTTGACCTTGCGGCTGAAGACTGTTCAGTGATCGACTGCAGTACTGGACTGACCCTTGGTTCAACCACCCCTGCTGCTGGTTTGTGTCTTTGGATTACTGGGGCTGTGCCATCCATGTCCAAGCTCTCGGCCATTGAAGATGTGTCTCCCACTGTCCCTTGGGTTGCTGAAGATCCACAACATGAGTCCGCTACTTGTGATCCACCTGAACTCTTTGGTTCCTCGCTGGCTGTTACACCCAGGGACCCAGTGCCTGAACCGTTGGTGTCGCTTGACGCTCATCGTCTTTGTCTTGTCCCGGAGCCATCTGTCACTGACGTGGGTTTGTTGCAAGCCTTGCGCAAGCAATCCATCGATGTCCAATCTCGTAAGCTCATCTTGGCCAACCAAGGAACACTCTGTGCTGACGATGAGCTTCTTTGGCATGCTGAACAGCTTCTGCAGGCCGCAAAGAAGCCGAATTGGGCATTGCTCGACCCACTCCTGGCAGCTGAAGCTTTGAAGAGACCAAGCAGCAAGCTTTTGCAACAGTGGATTTCCTCTTTGTCTGTGCGACCCACTGCCATCATTGGGGTGGTCCAGGTTGACAACCATTGGATTCCTTTTCTTTGGACTTGGACTGCCCATTGCATGATTGCTTCTTGTTGGGATATCCCGGGCCCGGCGTCTGCGTCACTGGCCGTCTTGCACCAAGGTCTTGCGAGTGCGCTGGGATCACGTACCTGGACTGTCCATGCTGTGCATAGGTCCTTTGCCGTGACTGAGTACTGTGGTTGTGCGCTGTCCGTTTTCTGGATCACATGCTTCGTGGAAAGATGCTGCCATCCAACATGGACGAGGTGAAACAACTTAATGCTGCAGCCAAATCCCAGTATGTTCAGTTCTTGGACACTTGTGCTACAGTTAGCAGACCATGGATTTGGGCCGCTGGACTTGACCCAAAAGCCTTTGATCGCCTGCAAGCTTTGCTGATTGAACATGGAGTTGATCCTGCCCAAATCAAGCACCGCGTCTCCTTGCTGACTCAGGCTGCAGGACTTCCAGCGATCCAGGGTGCCTTGACATCTGGCCAGCCATGGAGGTCCTTGAAAGCTGTTGCCAACAAATGCCGACCAGTCTTCCAACTTGTCCTCCCCCAAGAACTTGAGCAAGCTGTCCAAAAGAAAGCTGATCAAGGCGGCCTCCGTACAAAGCGGAAAAAGCAGGCTACCCAGCCAAAGCCTGCCACCAAACCTGAGATGCCACGAGCACTGGATCCAAGCAAGTTAACTATCGATGAAGAGGCTTTCACTGCCCCTGATGGCACCAGACTTGGCCAAATCCACTTGAACACCATTGGGCCCATTGCTCAAGGGGTAGTTCTGACAACAGTCGATGAAGCCTCTGCATACCTCAAAGCGGGCCAACTCGTGTCAAAAGGATCACTTGCGTTGCTCTTGCTGAATGCGGAAGACAGCCAGCTTGTCACCTCACTGTCGTGGTCTTTCTTGCGTGTTGTCCTGCGTTGCCAAGCCAACTCTGAGCCCATGATTGTCCCTGCGTACCTCCTCCAACTTGGTCAGGTTGCAGTTGTCCCCAAGTCCGACAGTGGTCCCCAAGACCTTCTGCATGCACCTGCGGCTTGTTGCAAAATTGCGGTCTACCGAGACATGGTCACTGACGATTGGAGTCAGGTCATCAAGTCCCCAGTGAAATATGTGCTTGCCAGGTTGTTGCCCCTCCAAGCCTGTCGTCAGGGTTCACCCACACAACCATGCACATGTGGCAAGTGGCACCCAAACCCCACTGACATTGTGGAAGATCCTGTTCTTGATGTTTGGCGTCGCCAGTGGGTCTCTGCGTCCTTTCGTCCGGTCGCCCCAGAACAAGCTGAGATCTTCCTCTTCAACTTGAGGTGTCTTGAGTCGGTTCAGTTGGGTGTTTTGTCTTGCAGTGGCCGCAATGGCATTTTCGCCGAACCCAGGACAGTTGATTCCAGGGATCCGCTCCTGAGTTTCCAGGTCCTTTGGCTTCCGAAGACTGCACACGACGAGCTCCTCAGGATCCAACAATGTACGCCCCAAGTCATTGGCCTTGCCAGGCTCGGATCCAGACTCGGAGTCAGGTCCAAAACCGAGGACGCCCCTGAGCTCGCCAGACAATTGAAACCGGGCTCAATCTTCCTTGCCGCCGGAGCCAAGATGACGTTCGAAGTGGGTCCATTGCCTTTTGGCATGGATAGACTCACTGTCTCGCGCCTCTGCAGTCAGTGGCAATGGCAGGCCAGGCCATTGCATCCAAGCCGCTCTGTGGGAGATGCTTTGGGTACTGTCTGGCTTGTGCAGGCCTGCGTTCACCCTCCCAATGCCGTGGTGCGTTATCAAGGGGCTGAAGTCGTGATCACCAAAGTTCATGACAAGTCTGATCCGGTGGCCCAGCCCAGCTCACAGGTGATCGGAAGCCCTGCCACGGTCCAGCTCTGCACAAAGACCGCCACTACGCCCGCCTCCGACCCGTGGCTGATTCAAGATCCCTGGGGTGCCCCGCCTGCTTCTGTCTCCACAGGTCCAGTTGACACCCAAGCTGCTTTGCGTGACTTCGAGACTCGTCTTGAAAACAAAATCATGGCCAAGATCCCCACCACCGACATGGAAGTGGATTCCACTGGAACCAATGAAGCCCGTTTTGCAGCACTTGAGCAGCAAGTGCAGAGCCTCACAATGAATCAGCAAGCCCTCGAATCCAAAATTGATGACAATGCAATGCGAGCGGACAGCCAATTGGCCACTCTTCAAACCCAAGTGACCCATCAGCTCGACAGCCAAGGCCAGCATATGCAAGCCCTGTTTGCCACCCAAATGCAGCAGATCGAAGCGTTGCTTGCCAAGAAACATCGAACTGAATGATGGTGTCGCCACGCCCTCATTTCCCGTGAGGGTAGTGGCCCAATACACCAACCTCCATTGGATTTGGCCAATTGGATTTTCTTGCTTACGGCGTTTTGTCTTTCGTTGGGGCATTGGTGTGGTGTTCTGGGTTTCGCCTTTTGGATTCTTTGGATTTGCCTCCACTTTGTCATTGTTTGTCGTCGTGCTGTGTTTGGCTCACTGCTCTGGACTTCGCTCACCTTTCCACGCAATGAACCCCGGGGATCGGTGGCTGCTATGGACTTGCGTTCCGATGTGGATGCTCCTACATCCTGTCCTCCCTTCCGTACGGTCTCTTTGCCTCGTCAGTCTCCTTTTGGGCGTGCATGGTTCTTGTGGGCTTTCCTTGTCTTAGCTTGCCGCATTGGAGAAGCCAAGAAACCTGGACCTGACTGGACTGTCTCAGTGGCCAACTTCAATGGACTGAATGGTAAAGCTTTTGGATTTGCCGACAGCAGCTATGATGTTTGGTTGTTCTCTGAAACCCATCTTACCCTGCCTGGCTTGAAAACCTTTTGGGGAAATGTCCGCAGTGTCAACCAGAACTACCGTGCGTTCCAACACGGATGTCCTGTTGCCCCCAGGTCCGAAACAAGCGACATTGGGCAATGGTCTGGTGTTGGTATCATGGCCACGTTCCCTGTCCGCAGACTACCTCATGACTGGTCTGTCGGTGCATATCATTCTGGCCGTTTGCTCTGCACTTCCTTTTGTGCTCATGGAATCTGGGTTTCTGGTGTTCAAGTGTATGGCACTCCCACTGGCCCAACTCATCCCAATGGCAAGGAAGTGACCAACCAACTTCTTGCCCAAGCACTGGAACGGATAGAGCAGCAACCAGGCCCACGGTACATAGCAGGAGATTTCAACCATGACTTGGATCAACTTGCCACGGTATCTGTCCTGACCCGACTTGGCTATCGTGACCTGCAAGACCTTGAAGCCGAGCGTTCTGGCCGTTTGCCGGTCGCCACTTGCCGTGGGAAGACCCGACGTGACTTCATGCTGGTGTCCCGTGAACGTGCTGCATTGTTCCTGGAGTGCAAAGTTGATGATGACCTGTTGCAGATCACTCCAACCTTGTGGGTCGGTTCCGAGGTGGTACTGATGAGCTGTGTCGGTTTGCTTGGCCCCTCCCTGATCCAATGGAATGGGAACCACTGTCTCAACGCAAGCCACTCCAGTGTGATCTTTTCCGGGTGCCTGACCGTTTGACTGATGACTATCAGCAGTTTTGGAAGGAGGTTGAGCAAAACAACATGTCTGCCCGCGTTGCTGCCAGGAAGCCTGTTGTTCGATCCATGACTGGTAGGGCCTCCCAACTTAAACCTACCCAGCGATTCAGTAACATGGCGCCCATCAAAACCAGCCGCCCAGGGGACAGACAGCCTGCGTTTTTAGGTTCTTGCCTCCAACATGCCCAGTGGACAAAGCAGCTTCGCCGTCTTCAGTCTTACGTCCGTCTGAGTCGGTCTGGTCCTGTCACACCGGAACACCGTGTGCACCTCCTCCAACTGTGGACTTCCATCCGACTTGCCAGGGGGTTCCAGCCGAATTTTGCTCAATGGTGGACTGACCGAAACCTTGGCGTTGGGGAACCACCAAATGTGCCAGAGATGCCCCCTGTTCATGCCTGTGCTGCGTTGTTCTATGCGGGTATGGATTTGGAATTGACGCAGTTGGAACACTCATTGAATGCAGCCAGATCCCATGCCAACAGACTCCACAAAGCATCTGACATCCAGGCCATGTACAAGACCGTTCGAAGGGATGTTCCTGCCCAAGTTGACTCCCTTGCTTTGACACAGACCGCAGTGGTTTCTGAGGTTGACCAACATGAAAGTGCGGTAATAACTTCAAAAGACATGGCTTGGGTACCTGACATACCCATCATGCACCAAGGGCAACCGCTGACAGTCATCCACCATGAAACTGATAAGCTGTGGCTCGACACATGTGGTTCCCTTCAACCAGGTGACGTTTTGACCCAGCAGAAACCAGTCGGCCGCTTGGAAGATCTTTTTCATGCATTTGAAGCCCAATGGTCTCGCCTGTGGAACAGGCATCAAGATGTGCCTGAAAGCCAATGGGATCAGATCATCCAGTTTGCACAAAGCCAAATCCGACCTGTTTCAGTTACCCCACCTGACCTTTCAATCGACTTGGTGGTTCAGACTCTGAAACGCAAATCCAAACATGCAGCGACAAGCTTGGATGGGGTCAGCCGAAGTGACCTTTTGGCCTTGGACCCGTCAGACTGGACTTTGCTGTTGCGCGTTTTCCAGCAGGCAACTACATGCGGCCGTTGGCCAAAGCAAGTTTTGTGCGGGTATGTTCGCTCGTTAGCAAAGGTCGCCGATCCCCATGAGGTTGGTCATTTCCGACCAATTACTGTCTTTTCCAACCTCTACAGGACTTGGTCTTCAATCATGGCTCGACATTGGCTGAAGGCAGTAAGTTCTATTGTTGATCCCTTCCTTTGTGGTAACACGGTTGGTGGACGTGCAGCACATGTTTGGAGGTACATCTTGGAACAAATCGAGCAGGCTCATCTTGGTGCCGATCAAGTCTGCGGCCTGTCGGCCGATTTGGTGAAGGCATTCAACATTCTGCCACGGAAACCAGCGCTGGCAGCGGTCAAACTGATGGGGGTCGACCATGGTACACTGCTTGCTTGGGCGGGAGCGCTGTCAGGTTTTGTGAGACACTTTGTCATTCAGGGCAGTTACTCTCCTGGAGTTACGTCATGCAATGGGTTTCCAGAGGGTTGTGCTTTATCTTGTTTGGCGATGATGGGGCTCACACAGCTTTTTCACAGATGGATGATCGCGGCTAATGCCATGTTCAAACCTATTTCCTATGTTGACAACTGGGGAGTGCTTTTGAGGTCAGTTGACTACATGTCACAAGCTTGCGATGCGGTGGACAGGTTTGCAGCAGCTCTCAGTCTTGACTTGGATCCAGCCAAGTCGTATTGCTGGGCCTCAGACCGAGCTGGGCGAGTTCAACTGCGTGCAGAAGGGTTTACAGTGAAGCTGAAAAACCGTGAGCTTGGAGCCCATGTGGTCTTTTCTGAGCAGATATCCAATTTTCATGCTTTGGAACGTTTTCGACAGCTTGAAGATTTTTGGAGAAAGCTTGGTTCCAGCCCATGCACGTTCCGGCAGAAAGTCATCTTGGTTCAACGTGTCGCATGGCCCCGTGCTTTTCATGCAGTATCAGCGGTTGTCATTGGCAAGAAACACTTCGAAGCTTTGCGTACCAATGTCATGCAAGCGTTGAAACTTCAGAAACCTGGAGCTAATCCAACCCTGCAATGTAGCCTTGAAGGTGCCATGTTTGACCCATTGGTTTTTGCTGCAGTTGAAACCCTGCGAGATGCTCGCAGCCTTGGTGATGCCAGTGCCGTGGAATTGGACCTTAACTGTGCCATTTTTGACTCAGAGCGACCTTCGTTCAATTCCTTGTCTGAGATCTTGTGCCAAAGGTTGCATCGCATTGGTTTTGAAGTACAGGCAAACGCAGTGGCATGCGATGATTTGGGTCCTTTTAACTTTCTCCAATGCTCACTGCCAGAGTTTGTCATGCGTGCACAATGGACCTGGACGCGAATTCTTGCAGTTGCAGTGCGACACAGACGATCCTTTCATGGTTTTGAGGCAGTTGATTTGTGTGCGACGCGCAAGGCATATCAGCAGCTTGACCCTTATGACCAAGGTATCATCAGGAAGTACCTCCATGGAGCAACAATCTCCAATGAACATGCGCAACATTGGTCAGACGACGGGGTTGCAACTTGTGTGAAGTGTGGAGCTCCCGATTCCACTCGCCATCGCCTTTGGGAATGTGCCTATACGGCTGAGTTGCGTGCAGCCATCCCATCAGATGTTTACCAAGAGTTGACACTCCTTCCCAGCGTTTCACTGGAACATGGATGGACTCTGCGATCTCCATTGGCTGCCGCTTGGAATCAATACTTGCTTGGCTTGCCTAGTGAACCGGTTTTCCAGCCCAATGTGCCTCAACTGCCCATTTTGGATTTGTTCACAGATGGTTCATGCCTCTACCCTACCGACGGAGACATACGCATGGCTAGCTGGGCAGTTGTTCAAGCACCGCCCTTTGGTCTGTCCGATGCCCGTGGAGGTTTTGTCCCAGTTGCAGCACAGCCATTGTCCGGCCTGCTACAGTCTGCGTACCGTGCCGAACTTACAGCAGTTCTTGCAGCCTTGGAATATGCCATCCAAACTCATGCCTACGTTCGCATTTGGACTGACTGTCAGAGCGTGTTGAAGGTCTACAGGAAGCTCATTACTGAAGGTAGACCCATTAAACCCAATGGCAAACACAGTGACCTTCTCTATCAGTTGCGAGTGTTGGTCTCTCGCCTCGGAGAGGACAAGATCGCCCTTTTGAAAGTCCCAGCACACGAGAGCCGCCTTGATTTCGAGAATGACCTTGATCGTTGGCTTGTCGATGGAAACAATGCAGTTGACACCGCAGCCCAAGCCGCCAATCGCCATCGTCCTGCCGAAGTGTGGAGCCTGTGGTCAGCCTATGTTGATCAAGTTTTTCTTTCTCGTAATCAAGGGGTTTGGGTTAGATCTCACATATTAGCCGTCAGTAAACTTTGGGTCCAGTCGGTCAATGTCCAGCCTGCGTCAGTCCCTGCAGCCGCCAGACCTGTCCGTGTCGGAAGAAAGCAACCAGAGCTTGTGTGGGAAGATCCGTGCAACTTGGTCCTCCAGAGACCAACTTTCACTCGGTCCTTCGGTGTCCATCTTGCATCCGATGTACATAGCTGGCTAGTGCACATCCGTGATGAGACTCAACCAATTCGATGGATTTCCTACCTGCACCTCTTTCTCAGTTTTCAGCGTTTGCGAGGACCTTGGAACATCCTAAAACGGGATGGCAAGTGGTCAGCAGAGTCCGGTAGCTTAGCTTCGCTGGCGAACCACGTCCGTTTACCGATCCGAATCAAGTATTTCCGCTGATGCTGCAGCAGTACTTAAAGGATGCCAAAGTGCGGTACTGCTGCGGCACGGTGCGACCGTTTAGCCAATGGGTGTTGTGCTTCAAGGGGTCTGTTGGGTTTCACATGTCCCAGCATGAATTTGAAGCTGTTGAAGGAATTTTGAGTCGTCATTTGGACAAACCGGCTACGGGAGCAGGTGGATCGCTTGATACCATGAGAGGAGTTTAGAGCCGCACCTGACGGCCGTTTCTGCGAGACCCAGTTCGGCAACGGTGCGCTCAGAGGGAACTTTTTTATTTTCCATAATATATGGGTTGTCATCCTTCCATTGACTAATATTTTTCAAGATGGTTAAAACCACCAACCAGTTAATGTTATCTCATATTGCCACATTGGATTGCCAGAGGAGAGCCCGCACCTTTTTTGGCTGAGTCCACAACATGGGCTTGGGAGAGAATATCCGGCTTGATACCCCACTGGACATGGCCGGATGGTATCTTGCGGGATGGTTTTGCGATATGATGATGGGGTAAAAATGGCTTTCTGTAGACTTGTTCCGTAAAGATCTAGTGCCATGTGCGGATTCATTTGTAGAATTTTAAGTACATGCTCTACATATCTCCTCGCATACTGATATATGACATTATATGACCTTGGTTTGATTATGGTACCATCTGGTTATTTAACACAGCCATGGAAAATCACCATTTTTAATAGGTAAACCATCTATAAACGGGCCATTTTCCATGGCTATGTTAAATAACCAGATGGTACATGACATTATATGACCTTGGTTTGATTATGCTAGTTTGTCAAGTCAAAGATCATCAACCATCAATGGCAGCAACTCAACCTATGGCTCCTCCACGTTTCCCAAACAATATCCAGAATGTCCCTCATTTGATACTGATGATTGAAAAATCATGTTCAATTTCCAAGCCCTCCGAGGCAAATCATGCTATATATATCGTGTTATATCAAAATATTATCTGTTATATATATATAATTTGTTTGGAATCGATTGAAACTTCTTGAAGGCGCCAGATCCACCATCAGCGTCCGTGGCACGTCACAGGTGATTTTGTTCCACCATCAGCTGGATGCCTCTTTGGCTGGACTCGCTCTCTCAGCCTCTGCCGGGCTTGTGGGTCGGCTCCATTTGATTCTTGGCAATTGAGCCATGGAGCTCAAAACCACTGTTGATTGACGATTGTCCGGGGAATATATATTATTATAGGAATTATTTTATTATAGGAATATACTGTTTCTATGGTGGTATTCCCATAATTCCTAATACATGATTATAGTATCATATCATCGAATGTATTAGGAATTATGGGAATAGCCCCATAGAAACCAACGAGTCGAATGGAATGGCAGGTTTTGAAGATGGCCGCCTATGTGGTCAGTTGTTTTGCGGTAAGGACCGTGAAGACCTCCGCTGATGTGGAGAGCAACTTCACCTCAGTCGAGCGCCTGCGGCTTGGCAGTTGCTGCTGGCAAGCGCCAGAGTCAAGCTTCTCAAGTTACCCTCTGGTAAACTAGCATAGCTATATGCTATGGAACATCACCATGTTTATATAGTAGGTAAATCAACGATAAATGGTCCATTTTCAATAGCTACGTTAAATTACCAGATGGTATATCCAGGTAACTATATAACCGTCCCAAGTTCGTTACACACATCTTCGGTGTTGCACATGGATATCAATTAGCGGCCAACATTTTAAAAGGATATCCGTGAGGGGTATCTAAGCTGCACGAAGAATGGAGATTAATAAGGGGCCCAGGAACGGACATCTTATGCAATTTTCCAACCTCCTGCATGTGAGTGTTAAATAATTCCCATTAGATCCCATGTTATTCGATGTGTTTTCCATTAATTATATCATATTATATCCAACAGTATTCCACTATATATCATATATCCAACTATATCCAACTATATATCTAGCCGGTTGATTCTGAATGTTTCGTTTTCAGGTTGTGTATTTTTGTTCTTTCAGCGTTTTTCCGTTGAGGCAACACTTCAAGAACGTCCAGCAGGAGGCCTCCAAGGAGGCAAGAAAAGCTACTTTTGCAACCAACTCTTGGGTGATTCTCGGCAAAAAATTGCACGAAGATGCCTAACAACACTTGAAGATTCGGGTATTTGGATCAAAAAGAGTTTAATTATATATATATATATGTTTATATATAGTTTAGGCCCGAGAAAAAAAACACAAAAGATATCTTCGTGGATTGTGTATATACATATATATATATATACGTTTCCTTTGTCGTTTTCTGTGCGATGCCAGAATTGGCCCACAGTTTTACCCATGGATCTGGCTAGGCGAAGATCACAGCTTGGCCCAGCAAAGGCAAAGTGGTCTTCGAAAATGTGCAGCTGAGATATCGACCCCACCTCCCCTTGGCACCTGCGAAGCATTGGAGCAGCTGGATGTCCAAAAAAAGGGGGCTGGATGTTTGTTGAAAGTGAAAGTTGAACTAAATGTAGCGCAGCATTTCTGATGTTTCGCAGGGAGACTGGAAACGTCACGGAACAGAATGATTCTTTCGGATTCTTGCTGAAGATTCCGTCAGAACTTACGGAGAATTTGGGTGGCCCATGGGAAGAATAAGATGCTGGTGAGGGCAAAATTGTTTGTTTTCTAGAGGCTAAAAGGAAATTAAAGGATCTTTTGTACCTTCCTTTCAATGTCCTACATTTGCAAGATCTTGCAAGTCTGACAGCAAAACATATATCTACAGCTGAACGATGGCCCAGATGATCTGAGTTTCATCCAGCGAAGCTTTGATCAAATCCCAAGGAATGTTGCGCTGATCAAGTCCCATATTAGCCTTTGGTTGTTTAACATAGCCATGGTATAGATGGCCCATAGAAATAGATGGTTTACCTATTAAACATATTTTAAAATGGTGATTTCCATGGCTATGTTAAATAACCAGAAGGTAAGATTAATTAATCATTTATGATTACATAATATATAGTTCTGTATGCATCAATATGTATATATATATATATATACACATATGTAATATGTATATGTGTGTGTAAATTTTGTGTGTGCATAGCTGAAATCCCATAGATGCCATATATAGTCTTATCTCCCCAGCATTTTGAATCAGGTGCTGCGCGGTGTCTCCTTCAGCATCAGTCCTGGGCAACGCGTGGGCTTGGTGGGGCGTACCGGCTCAGGCAAGTCGACACTGATGCCACTTGGCAGGGAAGGGCAAGGTGGAGATCCAGGGATTATGATTTCTGCATAAAGTCATTGCATTAGAATAAATTTGTAGCATTTTATATCCAACATTTATATCCAATATTTACAGCCAATATATCCAATATTCCAATAATCAGATATAAATATATTATAGCCAATATATCCAATATTCGAATAACAATATAAATATATATATATAAGATGAAAGATGCCTAACATGAATGTGCTGTGTGATGAAATCCTGTGGATAGCCGCGAGGCTCGCCTTTCTGCGGTTGGTTGAACTGTCAGGAGGCAATTGCAGATTGGGAGCCGTCACGGGGGAAAATATATGGATTCAAATAGCCCCCGAAATGGGGAAGCTAACCCATTTGCGATGGGAGCTCAGGTTTTTCTTTGAACCAGAAAGAAGGGTGACGTGTAGAATCTCATTGTTAGATCCGAAAATGACCAACCAAGCCTCAGAAATGATGGTTTTACATGGTTTTACGCCCTAGACAGACTTATCATGACGTATCTAAGGCATCTTCTTTGGCGATGGTAAGTAATTCGCTATGTTGGTTTCCAATTACCCTTTGGTATGAAAGCCATGGCACATTTAGTTCAATCATCAACCTCTACAGTTTTAAAGAATTTGTGACTTTCCATAGCAAACTGTTAGTTTACCAGAGGGTATAGACAGGTGACTTAAAACTTAGCCATCTATCCCGTGATCAAATGATCGGCATGGAGCACTTTTTGGAGCTATGGGCATCCCATGCTGTGGCTGTAGTGCTGGAACATGCTGGAACTCTGGAGGTGGGTGAAAGTACCAGCCAGAACATTGGTCACTCACATGGGGGTTTCCATAAATGGAACGGATGGTTTAAAATGGACAATCGTATTAAAACGGATGATTGGGGGGGTACCCCCCAAGTTAGGAAACCTCCATATGGATATACATATATATATGTATATATATATATATGTATGTATATATATATATATATATTATGACCAACATTGACCAACCATATGTTGTTTTTAAGTTGGTGTTGTGTTTCATTTTATTGATGATATTCATGTTGTTTTTGCGTAAGCAGCAAATCCTTTCACGGTTGGCCTCAGTGGTTTCAAGTTGTGTGGCCCATCATCCATGGGTGACCACGTTGACCGATGGCCGCAGTCTGAGACACCGTGCTTCACCTTGGGCTCAAGAGTGAAATTCGAGTCTCGCCCAGCGTGAAATTTGCGGGGCAGAGTGGAGTGACCATGGCCGCTTGGATTGTGACGTTCGGATGGTCCAAGAAGTTACTATGAAAATGACTGGGCTACGACTTGGGTTTCACTCCCTTATCTTATCATACCTTGGTCACTGAGATGTGTTTTCTACATCCCCTTACCATATGTGGGAAATCTGAGGGACTCTCCGGTGAGGTGCAGAGTGATGGCCTTTCGCTGGAAGATGACTTGTACATGCGTCTGAAGGACTTAAAACGCCGCCTGGCAGACGCTCATCCCATCCCCACACACATATTTGGCCCTCAAAAAATGGTTCCAAATATCTGTAAATCCCCAACTCAACTTACTAAATTCACTAGGCCATCGTTTCTAGGTCAGCCATGGTTTCTAGGGGCTGTTTATCTTCGGAAGAAGGGATGAATATATCCTTCGAAGGTACGGTTGTGGACCAGAGGCGACTTTGGAAATGAGGGCACCCAACTTTCAGACCATGTGGCCAGATTGACCTTGATTCATCTAGGTCTCTGATGAGCCTCAGCAGACTTGTAGCATAGATGGTTTTGATAGGAACCCTCTACTAATATCTATTGATTAAGAAAACGGGTGGTTCTTCCAGGAGTTCTATGGGGTAAATATGACCTACAGATTCTTTGTTTCTCAGAAAGACGTTGGAACGGTGATACTCATTGTTTTTGTTTGTGGTGTGCAACTTCCAGTTGATCATGCTGGTGGCTGGTTTCAAACATGTTTATTTTGTTCAAATCCTGCTTGGAATGATGGTCCCAACTTACTTTTTTTTTCGTAAGAGGGGTTGAAGCAAACACTCAGCATGTGTTTGTCCAACTTATTTATTTTTGAAGGGCTGATCGACGCCCAAGGCCAAATGGAGTTCTTGGACATTCAGGCCGTTGCAGGGCCGCCATCGCTGACAAGAGCATTGGGAGTCCCCATTTTAGGGATCACTTGGGAATATTGGGTGTATATTATCCAAATACGCAGATGTAAGAGGGATATCATGGGACATATATAGCGTTGGAATGTGTTTTTTTTCTCCGGCTTCCCCAAATTCGAAGCTCATCATGCAGTACGCACAACGGATGGCAATACCTCGGTACTCGTGGGAATCTCGGCAGGAAGAGTACATCAAGGACGAGATGAAGAACTTGAAGCGTGAGATGATTCGAGCGCAAGAAGCAGCTTGCCAAGAGCATGGACAAGAGAGAAAGAACATTTGATGATCTGGGTAGATTCTAGTGACCTCACCGTGACCTCACTGGAATCATGGTTAGTAAGGGGAATCATCCCCAATGGCCTGGCCTCAGGTTAGTGAAATATTGTAATTTATCCATAATATATATATATATTATATATATATATACATACATACGCAATTATATACACATAATATGTTAATATGTGGTATATAATCAATGACAACTACGTGTCAATTGTTGGATATAACGAGCGGACTGATGAACGAGCGGAGCGGATGGATAGTTGCTGTTTATTGGTGTTCGTTTATTTCTGAAAGCCCTTATGATGATGCTGATGATGATGGTGGTGGTGGCGGTGGTGGTGGTTGTGATATGTTGATGATATTTTGATGATATTTGATGATATTCGATTATATTTGATGCTGTTTATTTGTGCGTAATATGAGGTGTGTGTCAGTGCATCAGGGTCATGTTTTTTTGTTCCTCTCTCTCTCTCTCTATTATAGAAATATATATGTCGTATATATCTATATATGTTGTTCTACACAAATGATCTCAAATGTACATAGTATGTTTCAAGACCCGGCAGTATTTGATGATGGTTTCGCTACATTTTGGTGACTGCCAAAAATCCAACAGCCACGTTGCTGTGGAGTTACCGCCGAGCCCCCAGGAAATCAAGCGAGTGCAATCGGTGCCCTTGGTCATAGGCCAGCGCGATTGGATTGCTTTCAGGGGAGCTGGCAATTGGTGCAATAAAACACCAAAACTAAGCCAGACCTGACTGGGATCCAATCCCATTCGATTCCAGTATGAAAAATTGGCTTCCGTTATTCCATTCGAAAACCATGGTCGCCGCAACAAATATCGAAGAGATGGATCTCCAGGGAAAACAAAAGTGGAATTCCAACCACCAACTAACTATGATGATTCATGGGGTTTGTTGAAGGGAACCTTTTATAGGAACCCCCGATTTGTTATGAAATGAAAACCATGGTTTCCGTAGATGTATCCCAAAAACCCACCACAGGAGCGGGGCGTACCATTGTTTGCTCTGAGCTGATGAACTTCAGTTGTTTGTTCGGCCTTAAAAATATCAAGCCTTCAAAGTATCAAAACAGTGGGTTTGATCTACGAAGGTAATATGAATTGAATATAATTGAATAAATGAATATAGATGGACGCTCAGTGAAAGCGTTCGAACCTATTCCACTTACCATTCACTGTCTCCAGCGGAAAATGTGCAAGTCTAAGAGTCCACTATAATTCTTGATTCTTGTTCATGTTGGGTAGTTGATTATAGATTAGGACTTGGTAAATGGTATCCCAGTGTCCCCGTGAACTATGTCAACATACCATTCCATTTAAAACTATATGTGCAATGGTCAAAAGACGCTATGAAAGGCTTCAATTACGATCCGCCATCACTACTCAAAACATGTGATTTACTGTGTGTAGCGATAGGGGGCCTTGTGTAGCGATACCTCTTTTTA
>Ga0126342_10011265_pt1 | contig 15979 bp, 13 predicted proteins | sample Cyp1metagenome_FD_92528 | JGI IMG/M metagenome (GOLD analysis project Ga0126342, IMG submission 92528) | Coral microbial communities from Lord Howe Island, Old Settlement Bay, Australia - Cyphastrea 1 metagenome | ecosystem: Host-associated > Invertebrates > Cnidaria > Coral ... | reverse complement strand
TTCTTTGACGAACTCTTTCTTTGACTAACTCTTTCCCTCACTAACTCTTTCTTTGACTAACTCTTTCCCTGACATTCTAAAAGTCCGTAACACGGAAGTTTCTCCCCCTAAACTTCCTTTGATCATCTCATCGGTTTGTTGTTCACATCGCCCCAAGACATCCCCTCAGACACAGAATGCACTATGCACATGCAAACATGTAAATATCGATCTAGATCTAGATATCTAAATATATATATATATACCGTATTTTCAGGACTTGCAATTTTTTTTATATATGTGGAGAGTTTACACGTGTTACTATTTGTTTTTGTGTCTCTGATCGGTCTATTTCGGCCTTGAAGGCCGCAATTCGAATCTCAGAGTTTTTTGGTCCAGGAACGTGCTGCCATATGGATTTTTACATGTCAAAATAGCCTAGCACAGCCGTATGCACCCTAGGTGCTTCCTTAGGAGGCTGGAGTGCATGCAGCAACCAGGCGCTTAATAGTACCACTCCGGCCTGGGCCTGGTGCGTGTGAGGAAAAGTTTGAAGATAGCTGTGCGAGCCTTTCTCTCTGGCATCTCGATGTTTGTTTGCTTATTTGTTTTTGCTGTTTTGTTGTTGGTTATGGTGAATATATGTTGTATACTGTGGATAGATACATATGTATATATATATATATACATATTTACATATATATATATACATATATATATATATACATATATATATACATATATACATATATAATGTATCTTCCCACTGTATTTTGCACCATTGCATATACACTATATAAACACCCATACACCACTATATAAACACCCATACACCATTTTGTTGGAAATCCATGTCTTATAAAAAACATTAGGTTTTTTTACACCATTGGATATATAATGGATTTTTCATGGATATATACGAGTAGGTATATTCCCATTGTATTATAAATATATAATGGATATATCAGTTGATGTATGATGTATTTAGAGAGAGATAGATAAAGATATAGACATATAGCTATACATATATATATATATATACATACATACCTGGTAGCCGCAGGTTGGTCCGTGGTAGTCCTCCGTCACCACGGCGACCACGATGCCGTGGAGCGCTTCCAAGAACGCACGAAGGTGCGGTGCAGTTTCGGCGGCCAAAATGAAGAGGTCGTGGATTTGTGGTGAATTTACCATGATGTGTGGTGTTTTTTAATTTTGATTTCTGGTGATGTTACCATGATTTATGATGATTTTACCATTATATATGGTGATTTCAGACATGTAACAGACCAAATGATGATGTTCCCAAACACCGGGGATTCAACCAACACGTCTGACATTTTCACCGATGAACTGTGGGATGCATTTGAATTATCCAAGAAATGAGACTTTTCAGGGTCACTGCGAATGAGATCTTTGTGCCTCGAAACAAACTGTAGAACCTCCGTGAAAACCAAGGAGTATAAATTGTGGATTTTGCCATGTCCGTTTTACTTCCACTGCTCTACATGAAGTAACAACAGAACCCAGAGATTTGCCAACGCCAAATGCACTTTTCGACCATTGCAAGCATTTAGGTCTTATGTTTTGCCAACTTTATGTTGGTCCCCAAAGATAATGGTTCAAAACCTCATTTCAATACCAAATTGCCACTAAATGGAACATTTTTCATGGTGTAATCGGTGTAATCGGCGTAATCGCAATGGTCATCGTTTCGAAAAAAGGGTGGTCTTCTTCGCCAGAGGCGATGCGCGAAGCCTTACGCTATTCCTTTGTGCATTTGGAGCGGCGGGGATGTGGAGATGGCCCAAGTTTAGCGACGACAAGAGGTCGCGATGAAAAAACTGCACCGATAGGTGGTTTATCCCGGTTTCGCCCAGGATTTCTTCCTCGAATTTTAGAATGGAAATGTAGATACCAGCAATATAGTTGGCTCAGGGATTTGTTATCCACGGGACTAAACCACCATACTGGCGATGTGCCAACATGGTGGAGACCCCAACATGCCCCATTTTGGAAAAGGGACATAGTGATGAACCATTGCGAGGGTACCAAATTTTGAGGCAGCCCGGTTGACCTTTTCTTCTGGCAGCTGAACCGCGATTCAGCCGGTTGGTGTTTGGTTTAAAAGAATGCCAACAGGCAATGTTTTTCGGCAGGCAGCCAGTGAATTTTGACGATACTTTGGATCTGGACATGTCGAACTTTCGTGGCACGAAAATCACAAGTGTTTCAGAGTCACAAAATCAAAAAAGACCTCTGACGTTGGGTGAGTCACTGGAAATGGATTCCTTACTCGTTGTTGGTTTCATAAATGTTTTGCATCTCAAAATCTGGGAACCATGATTCTCATTTACGCAATCAGGGGTTTAGAACCTCCAATCCGCCATTGCTGATTTTCCAGCCTTACTGGTGAAATCCATAAAAAGCCCATACTGTGGTGGTCGCCAGAAACCAAAAACAGGAACCTGTCCCAATTCCCAGTTCCGTGACCCTAGGGACCTAAGAGGCCACTATAAGTAGAGCTTGTAAGTTCAACCCTCCTAGATTCCCAGTTACATGTACATGTATGTATGTATTTATGTATATATATATATGTATAAACAGTGTTAGAGTAAAGCTTTGTCATGTAGTGCAAGAGTCATGTTTTTCCGACCTTGCAGGACGTCTCCACTGAATCCGGAAATGGTTTTGCCATGACCACGGGGCTGGTTTGTGGAGAATGGAGGGTGGGTATAACCCAACCATTAAAAAATGCCACTTTAAAGGGATATGATATTCAAGGATATTCAACATCCAGAAACCATGATTCAAAATAGGTGAAACCACATATGAGACCATTCACAAAAAGGGATTGATGATCAGATGATCCTCCAACTCACTCTACCTAACCCAGCATTTAAATGGGAGATACTAGGGATATGATTGGGATAAAGTGCTATAAAGCGTATAAACCAAACTAACCAACCAATATGGTGATGTCGCGATGCCACCAAAAACATTGATTGCAATTATGTTTAGAAATGGTGGTTTCACCCATAGAATGGGGATCTTTTATGGGATCCTTTATGGGATTTACCACCAACGATGGGAGCTGTATGGAGTTTTGCTGGTAGCCAGCGATGCGAATCATTGATATCTTCAGTTTTCAAAGATGGTTACACCCAGTGATACTTCATATATGATGATATATGATGATATATGATGTTTTCAGTGAGCCATGATTTTCGGATGGTAACAAGTTGCAAATGACCCTGGAGACAATAAATCAAGACCGTCACTGAAATACCATGTAGATCAAGAATTGTTGTGGTATCACAGTAGCCGTCACAGGAATGACTAACATCGAGAATAAAGATATGCCAATGTGGCAACATACTGACAATGCACAATGAATATGCATAGCTAGGAATGGCGAGATTCTGGCATCCAACAGAAACTGGCACAAACAAAAGCCGCAATTTTTGCAAAACAAAATGGATGGGCATGCGTGGTTGGTTCCGGAAAATGTGGAAGATCAACAGCTGGGCTGATTGCATATCCAAGATATTGTAGCTCACCCTTTCAAAGAGCTCAAGCATACTGTGAAGCATAGTGAAAGACGATGTTTTTGATTCTCGACCAATGCACGGGCTTGAGTCCCAAGCAGTTTTAGATTTTGTCGGAGGCGACGGAGACGCGATGAAGCCCAGCCTAAGTGTTACTTCTATGTCCGAATCTAGGCAAGTTGCCTGAGGTTGGCAAGTTCAAGAACTAGCCCTACATTGCTAACCCCAGAAAGATAGACAAGTGGTTTGCCGGATGGAATTTACTCTTTATCTTCGTTCCGGGGGCAAATAAATTGGTGTTTTATCCTGGCATTGACAGAGGTGGCAACCGGCCCAACACCCCTGGATTTGCTGATGATTTTTTGTTTTCTACCACCATTTAGGCAGACTCGGTAGATGTTCTATTTTTGATGGCCTCTCTAAATCGTTGCCCCGCCATGGAGGACCTTCTTTCCTTTAATCGCTGCCTATTGGGCAGCTCGGCATCGGCGAAGGGAATTTTTCTAGACGGCTTCAGCAAGATTCCTTCAAGGATACCCTCCAGGAATGGAAAATTCCCTTATAAATGAAGGTTTTGATGGGAAAATATGTTTTGGACTGCCTTTTCTTATGAACTTGAAAGATGGCTGAGAGTATGGAGAAAATGAGGTACAGCAAAGCACCATAAAGCATCACATGGCAAAGTTTGGTTACCCAAATTGCAGCACTGTGAGTTCTGGTGGGGATATACATCTCGGCCTAACTGAGCCCCAGATCTTGGCAAACAAGCTCCGCTAAGGAAGACTACATTCCCTATTTCACAGACGTTCAAGATCCGCGCATCTTTGTTTTTACCAAAACTCACGCCGATGTCGGGCAGCCCGGAAGGATGACAAAGAAAAACTGATAGCTTCTGAAGCTACTTATTGGATATGTTGCAACTAGATTCTCTCTTATTGTTTATTTGGGCGCCGAAAAAAGTCTGAAGCCATATGGTAGCTCATCCCCTTTGCAAGCTCTATGCATTTGTGCCGTGTTTCAAAGAGACATCACCAGATTCTTCCAATTTCCAGGCTTTTTTTACAATCATTTGGAGATGGGTCACACCTATTTCCCACCGAAAAAAATATGTTTATGGTTTAGCAGTAAATATTACAGAGTTTGTGGCTTGCTGCCCCATGTTGAAGCCATGACGAAAAATTGCGACAGGGCACGCTCTACTGGGACTCCCACTACATTGACTTTCCAAGTCCCGATGACTTCCAGCTGCTAATCATCAATGGGGGGAGCTACAGATGATTCTCGCTGTGGGAATAGATCCATTTGGAAATTTTCATGACAGATTCTAAATGAAAGTATATCCAATTGTTTTTTTTGGAATGGGTTACTGATGGTTACTGACTTTTTGCTTAGTTTGTAGATGTTTGCAGTTGTTTTTCAGTTTATTGTTTTGGTAAATGGGAAATTGAACCGCGATGGTGAGCCCAAGGGAGTGTGATACACCAAACTTGAGTTCTGCTTCGAATGCCGAGGACGCACAATTCCAGCATATGAATAGCCCTTGGTTTCCTAAGAAGTGCCACAAATCCTAATCATTTCACGCAATGAATGTTTATGAACTTCAAAGCGAAGCTGGTTGATGTGTTCGACATTCATTACCCGATTATTTACACTTTTACCGACGTTTGCCTCATTAGTAAGCCAAGTTGACATTACATGTTTCACATTCCGAACATTCTCATTTTGCCATCTTTACTTCCATACATTCTCATTCTCCCCTGCCAAGACTTGCACGGACTGAAACGGAAACCAGGTGCCATCCGAAACCTGGAAACCGCTGTGATCTCCGCAGGTTGGAGGACGTGGATCAACTGATGCGAAAAAGCCCGGCGCTGGATCCAAGCCGCTTCGCAGAATTGTCTCAGCTGGGTGTTTTTCATGTTCCCCAAAAAAAAACGGAGATCTTCACTATGAAACTGCGTTGTATAAACCCTCGGAAGCATTTGGAAATATCTACCTGGAGAATCCATGTCAATTTGGATTGGGGATGCCCCATCATTTTCAGACAAACCCGAAAAATTGTCAAAATGCATGGTAGAAGCAAGAATAATATGAAAAAATATTCACCAACTACAATAGGCATAATGGGGGGGATATAATGGGATAGGATGGAAAATCTAAAAAGATTGGTTGAAGCAACCATAAATTTGGAGAGTTGACCAAGCACAAATGGGAATAAAACAGAATATATTGCACAAGAACAGCCTGGGAAAATAGTCACCTGGGTTGGTTTCATCCAAGAATCAGCTTGCTGTTGATGTTTGAATCTTATCGTCGTCCGAGCTGAAAGTTACCAGGTGGCAATCGATGAATGATCGATGAATGGGTTTGAAACTGGAGTACTCCATGCCGCCGAATGGTTTGTCGTTCTTTTTCCATTGCTTTTCAATGTCAGACATCGGATGAAGCCAGCATGTTTGGACCAAAATGGGTGGCGATATATGGGCTGGTAACAGCTCAAAAATGTCCACATCCCCATTGAATGGCTCACCAATCAGCAACCATAACTTATCAAAATGAATCTGGTTGGTGGTTTGGAACATGTTTTATTTTCCATGATATATGAGATAATCCTTCCCTTTGACTTTTCATATGTTTCAAGATGGTTATTGCACCACCAACCAGATAAGCTTGGTTGGTGTGATATCCACCATTGATTTGGCTGCTTAAAACCCATCATTTTTTCTAGACCTGAAACTCAATCCTTCACGTTTTGATGGTGAGATCAATAAACATCCCCAGAATGTTTCAAACAAAATGCGCTCGCTCACCCAAAAACGATGTCATACCATTTCTTACTGACAAAAAAATGTCATTTTCTGAATTGCAAATCCCCAATGGCTCAAATCAGAAATGTCCCAAAAAAGAGGAGAAATCGTCCACTTGAAACCAACCAGCTGGGATTTTGGTGGATTTTCCCATGAAATCAACCCTAGCTACTGGGGATGGTGCCCAGTTATATCTACCAATCTACCATAAGTTTTTCCAGCCATAAACCATAGTTAACCCCGTTTTCATATAAACCCCATTAACCATTATACCATAGTTTAAAAAATAGAGTTAACTAGAGATTAAACTTACCATAATGGGTATTATATCTTAACCCCATGTTTAATGTTAAGAAAATCCATTAAGATGTAATACCCATGGCATTAATGGGTATTTAATAGTGATATCAGTTATATCTTAACTTGAACCCATGTTATATCTCAGTAACTCTATTATGGTTGTATCAGTTATATCTTAACCATAAGAAAACCCCATGGTTTTTCCTGTTCACCGAGTCGACTTCGTGGAGTGGCCGCATTGGTTTCTGCGCTACGAACGCTTCGGGGGACGCTCTTCGGTGCACCGCGCGACGCTTGGAGAAATGCGCGACGTTTGGACGTCGCTTCACCAAGGCACCAACAAATGGAGGGTTCATGATGGAAACTATGGTTAACCTACAAAAAAAAACAAAATGATGTGATCATGTTTATGAAAAAAACATATATGGTTATCGTTGATCTTGTTTGTTGAAGATCCCTGGTGGCTTGAATTATGAGGAAACCTTCTGGGAGGCCGATGCACGTTGATGCCTGTCGGGCTCAACGGTAGAACCGATGGACATTAACGCGGTTAACTTCCAGCTATGTTGGTGTTAAAGCTTAGGTGAAGTAATAGTGAATAATTGTGTTTATCTTTAAGAATACAGAAGAACGTATAATAAGATTGATTATTGTTGTTGATGGATCATTATTGAGTAATGTTCTTTAACAAAAATGAACACTAGCTGGTTGTAGCACTCGGTACAAGCCACTTGAGCATTGGATTCCACGAATGGATCAAGTTTTTGGGGGAAACAATGGGCTCAAAAAAGATGGATGGTGACAATTTTCTTTGTACCCCTAGATCATGGGTCACCCCAACTATGACGTAGCATTTTCATTAGCAATACCAATGGTATCATGATTGTTATAACCCTTAATAGTTACGCTTCACAATTAAAGACATTCTTTGCTTGCCCCGATTGTTATTGTCATTGCAGATACCAATGATTTCAATATTCCAAGCCATCCTCAAGTCGACCTGAGGATATGGTTGTGCGCTCCGAATCCTGACTGCAGTATGCGTGATTGTGAAGGCACCTGCAGCAGGTGCACACCTGGATCAGACGTGGAAACATTTTTTCATGGCCATTTTCACAGAAAGTAGAATGCCCAAGTGTCCGATAGTCAGCTGTATGTTTCAAGTACCTATTGCAAGGCATCTGCCCAGGAAGGGTTGCCGTGTTTTATCCCTACAAAGTCCCAAATGCTTAGCAACATTTAGTAACTTATGATCCACCCCCCAATTTTCTGGATGATCGCCCATTGCTACGATCCAAGGTTCGTGTCTTTCTATTTGTTCCTTTACTTCAGCCTTTGGTTCTTTTTCTTCGTCCGGGCGATTCAAGAAAGTGGTCTCTTTTCGCTGTTTTCGCTGTCCGGGAAAGTGAGCCAGGCGGGATGGAGTGATGGACAGGGAAAGCAAACCCATGAAGATGAAGACGAAGATGATGAAGAGTTTCAGCTGTTATCGAATGTCAACCCTGGATTAATAAACCCCGTTTACGGCCGTGACTAATTGGGAGGGTACCATAAAAAAAGTATCAGATGAAATGACTATTGGAGGAGTACCCCCCCCAATTATTAAACCATGGTTTATTAATCCGGGGTTGACATTAAGTGTATCTGACATTGCGCCCCTGGTCCATTTTTTCCACTTGACTGCATGGACGCAGGCTGCGCCGGAAAGAGTCAAGAAGCCCAAGAAGGGCAAAAAGAACAGATGAGAGCCAGTCAGACCGTCGCGTGGGTCTCGATTCATGGGGGTGTCCTAAGTTATAGAGACTGCGTACACCATTGGGCCATTGGTTTCCTGAATGACCGAACAAATGGGTGGTTTCCCACCATTTGACCAGCCAATTGGATGGTTAAAAGGGCACCCCCGTGACTTTGTAAACCCCCAAGTATGACGGCATCGCTTTGTCGGGGAGTCTGCAGAGGAAGCGCAACAGAAAATGCTGCACCGAAAACTGGCAAGATTGGAAAAATGCTGAAAAAAAACATAAAAGTTGATTGGAAATTTGGGCCATTAAATGGAATTGGTTGATTCATAGATATTGGAAGTAAAAGTGTGAGGTACTTTTATATTTCAGACAAAGCCACTTGGGATCTGAACGTGTTTTCAATGGGGCCGTAAGCGTCCTAAACCTACCGTGCCCGGGATATGCCGGGATGCCCCGCAAGCTCCGGCTTTCAATGGGACCCCGAAACATCGCTGGATGTATGCAAAATCCCAAAAAAAGTGGATGAGTTGGAGGTACCCCTATTTTAGGAAACCTCCATATATATATATATAGATATAGATATAGATATAGACTAGATATATACATGATATGAATGCCGTGATCTCCTGGCTCTGCCGTAAGGGTCTACAAAAAAACTGAGGCATTGCCTGGTGCCCCGGCTTCACATAATTCGATCTTCGGGCAGGGCCTTTGGCAAAAAGGATGGCCCGGCAGTCACTGCAGTGTGTGACTTGGGACATAGAAGTTTCATGAAGCTTCAGAAGATCCAAGATTTTTTTTAAGGCCACCGATCAAATCTAGAAATATATCAGTATATGTGCCCCATTCTTGAGACAAACCCTTGCCACGACACGCCAAATCCAAAAAAACTGATGTTTGTCTAAGCTTGTTGACGAGGAACTTCAAAGAGATTCATGAATTCGACTGACTTCACATGGATGTTGAACCCTGGCAGTTCTTTCAATCATCAACACAGCAATGCTCATGCGGATTGATTGCATCTTCTCTTTCAAGGATCGGCTGGTGAATGATGAATCTATGTTTCACCTTTTGATTGATGGAAAACTCAACTCAATGCTCATTTATTCAATCTTGCCTAAATCACCCAATAAATCTATGATCATCAATATATTACCAGTGATTATTGATCATTTATTATCTTATCATCATATTATCACTACATCAAAAGATCAATACTACCATATATTGACCATGCTGTATCCTACCTCTCATTATCTCATCAAATTATCACTACAATTTTCTGGGAAACTCATAGAAAAAACCATGGTTTACCTACATGACTTACCATTACTGGTTGGTGGTTTGCATCCCAACTGACGAACTCCATCATTTTTCAGAGGGGTAGGGCTCAACCACCAACCAGTTCAGGATTGATTGCATCTTCTTCAAGGAACCCATAGAAAAAAACATGATTTACCTACATTCCCTACCATTAAATGATGACTTTCCCAGGGAAACCCATGGCTTTTCCACCGCCATTTCTTCGTCGCGAAGAAAAGCGTCGCCAGGCGTCGCACCCGCGAGGCTGCCGGAGGCGCAGTGTTTCGAGGATTCAGGGCAAAAAAAAAAGGAAAAAAATATCATACATACATATAGATATATAGATATAGATATATATATATATATATATATATACATATGTATGGTTTTTATATGTGTATATATATATATATATATTTATGTATGGGTGATATACCTGACCTACAGTCTATTTCACATAAACTTCACATAGCTGGTTTCTATTGTTTCAACAGCCTGCGAAAGATCCCCTCGCAGGGACATCAACTCTGGAGGCGCGTTCGGGCCATGGGATGAATGACTTGTTTACCGAAAGTCCTCATGATATCTGAGCAGTTGAATCATGGGATACCTCAGAAACAAGAAGATCTTGCAACCAGATCTGGGTAAATATGGCAAAAGAACATGTCTTTAGTTGGATGATTTCCCCAGCGCGATAGGAAGCACCAAGCAGTTGATGCCGGTTTCATCGTCCTTAAGCACTGACATCATATATCATCATCCCAGTAGAATGTCCATATCAAAAAAATGGATCCCAAAAACATGAAATGGATCCCAAAAACATAGGAAAATTGGATATCCAGCACATATCCAGTAGAATCCCTTCCTTATCGTAACCCCCAAGCTCTTAGCACCCTCCAATAAGATCAAAATGTAAAATCCAAATCTAAAATAGTGATAGATTCTGATAGATTGAACCATAGATTAATTACACAAGTTGTGGCATCTTTTTGGGGGGTACAGGATCAATGTCTAAAAAAAACCTCATTGGATCCCATCGGAAAATCGCGTCTGCCAGCCAGGCGGAGGCAGAGGCCCTCCGAAAGGAGCACTGGCTGGACGGTGTCGGGGATTCGCCGTAGGGGGAGAGATATATTTTGGACATAGTGAGGATATTGATTAAATGGGATAACCCATCATATGGATTATGGGATATTTATGGGATATTTTAATGATGATGTGGCATATGTGGCGATACTATTTTTTAAACATATCATAGAGATATATGATGATATGATGGGATTCAACTATCACCATATTTTGGCAAATTTGCCATCCCAACATTCACGGCTCGACCCTAATTCGCAGGGTCCATATTCGTTGGAAGGATGGCAATGGGCTCTTCAGACCATTTAGCCTCTGGTAAACGTTTACAGTTTGCTATTGAAGCCATGGCCATAGAAATAGGGAGTTTTCCCATCAAGAATGGTGATTTTCCATAGCTATGTTAGTCATTACCAGAGGGTAGCCAAAAATTGCCATAGTTTCCAGTTTCGATCTTCATCCCCAGATGGATTTCCATCGGATTTCGGTCGCCGTAGGAGAACGCCATTCTCAAACGACGGCTCCTGGCGATGCACGAGGCCATTCTGTCTGCCAAACGCCATCTTCATGGAGACCATCGACATTCAAAATATTGGTGTATAACTCACCATAGTGGTACCATTATTATCAGTGGTACATAATGGACCAATGGATACCCCATCTATGATATATATATATCCCATCTTTGAATGGTTTATTACCGAGTAGAAAAAAAACATCTTTGAATGGTATAGAAAATATCGAAAAATGGTATCATGACTAACGATCGCCAAATGGTATCATGACGTGAAGTGCATTGATATCCAATGGCTGATGCCGCCCAGGCAACGGTCACGGGACGATCAAGGTGCCGGCGCGTCCCGGGAGAATGACCAAAAATGAAAGTGAGAAATCTCCAAAATCGGCAGTTTGAATGGTAAAACGGTAAAAACCCATCCCGTTTAAAAATGTCGGTTTTTAGTTTTAGTGGGAACTTCAAGATTTGCTTATTTCATGGATTTCTAAGGTGCGTTGTATCCAGTTTGCAATGACCAATTGGATTTTCTCTGCTGGAATATGTTCTTTTTGGTTGTTAAATCCATAGAAACCCGCATGAAATCGCATAAATTCCCCATGAAATCCCCCAAAAAATCGTGGCCTTTTCCAAAACATCGCCAGGCCGAGTTCTCCACTGGAACCTCGAGAGGCCCGTTCACGTGACCGGCATAGAAGATGATGTCATGGAACGAGCCATGGGCCTTCCAATGATGGGGGTCATGTGGTAATAAACCGATATAATTGAATATCATAGGGGATATATATGAGGGCCCCAAATGGATTGTTTATAATGGAAAACCCTTTTTAAAATTGATGATTTGGGGATACTCCCATTTCAGGAAACCTCCATATATATATATGTATATATACATATATATATACACATATATGTATAGAAGTTTGTATATATGTGGTATATATATATATACATATACATACATACATGATATAATGTGAACACAGTGTCGTAAACAAAATCATAAGCCAATGGAGATAGAGTGTGTGTGAACACAATGTCGTAAACAAAATCATAAACCATCCCCCAAATCAACATCAATGGGTGGTACATACCATCCCCAATTAGCGGTACAGGTCGATATATTGATATCAAAGGCAGATAGTACATGTTGCATATATATATATGGATAGATAGATAGATAGATAGATTCTACTATCTATATATATATGTGTGTATAATTATGTATATCATACAGACCTATTACCAGATTAAATTTTCAAACATCTACCGTAGCGCAAAAAGGGTCCATAGTCATGGGGTTAGCCCCCGCCCTCTGTGAGGCCGGCTCCGAGAGGCGTGGTATGGAGGATCCATAGAAATCCGAAACCATAGACATACACCAAAAGGATTTCTATGGATACCATCTGGTAAATTAACATAGACCCTGAGAATCACCAATTTTGAATGAAAACGAATCTTCCAACCCCTAAAACTGCCAGGGTCTATGTTAATTTACTGGAGGGTACTTCATTAATGGTGTGTTTCTATGGTTTCAACATCTATGGCCCCTGATGGTTTCCAGAGGATTTGAAATGTTCGATGCCATCGCCAGGGCCAAGTCGCCTTTTGGACGGAGTCGCGTCAGTGCCTGAAACTCTGGAGCTGACCTGGCGCTAAAGACGAATGTAGTGATAACATGTGATAGTATTCATATAAAATATATCATGTATCATTCATCATTTATGATTCATCATTCATGATTCATCCTCATCCTCATCCTCATCGTTATCATCATCGAAGTCCAAGTTTGCATTGCTGGACTCAATACGGAATACTTGAAGATCCAAGAGGTAGCACATCGCTACAGGAAACATCTTCCAAAGGTTGTGGCAAAAAGGCTGTATCAGTCTTCATTACTATCCCATCATCCCATGCAATATCCCCACTCCATTTGATGTTGATCAAACTCCAATATCCCATGAATATCCCATGGATACCATGAAAATATCCCCATAGCTCCACCAATATCCCATTGGATATCACCAAGTTCAGCCAGAAAAAGCCAGCGGCTCAAGCAGAAGACCTCTTCGAGTTCGCTGCGCGCCCCTACCGATCGAGCGATGGATCTGGGGGATCCCTTGATGTCGGTGAAGAAAATGCGGGTTCCATGGCTGGTGATGGCTGGTTTGACCTTTCTAAAAGGGAAACTCACCATCCAAACTTCCAAACCTTTTGGTATTTCGTCCAGCTCGAATTGCCGAATCTCCACCAGAAGCCCGATTTTTCTACATGATCCACCAATTGTCCCAAGTTTTTCCACCATTCCATTCCCATTCAACAAGTGGCCATGGCCGTGTCGATCTTTTTCCATGGCCTTTTTGGCAGGAAGTCTTTCGGAAGTATGACACGGATAAAGACGGCACCATCAGTCGTCAGAATTTGGAAGAGATCTTGAGAACCTCGGCTGGATATGACTGATATGACTCATATGACCCAGGTATCCCAAAAAAAAACCTTTTCTGGGACAGCGAGTTTGAATCCTGACACAATCTTACCCAAGACTTGCCCAAGACTTGCTGTTTCATACTGCAGTGGAAGTGTTGACATGTTTCTTGTGTGTCATAGAATTGGATGATGGGAAAATTTACAGGAAACCCCTATATTTGATGGTAAAAACCATGGTTTCCTGTAGATTTCCCCTTAAACCAATCCATTGAATGTGAAGTTTCCTGCAATATATTGAGAGGCCAAGGCTAATGCTCCCAAATCGTCTCTGGGGTCCTGGCTGGTACCCCAGACCCACACATCGGAGAAAGCCATAGCCGCTGGTTAGATAGTAGGCTTCCCCAGTATCAAATATGATTCATTATTGTTTGAATATCAATATGAATGGTAAATATGACTATTGTACATCTATCATTATAGTATCAATATGAATGGTCAATATCAATATTTGTTATTACAGTTGATACTATCTACCATAAATTATACTATTACAACTATTACAACATTAATATTTAATATAGCAATATGAATCCCGTAAAATATGATGCATACACAGCAATCAAACGCTACAATGGAAAATCCACTCTCAATGGAGGCTTAGTTCGCTGGATCGAACGATTTACTACGATCAATTCTACTATTTCTCCATAATATCTATATATATATATATACATAGATATACACATACATATATCAATACAATAGTCCCATAAAGTATGGCGAAGATGGGAACTAGTTACTATTTCCCATCATATCAATATTCCCTTAAAGATCATGTTTTGGTGAAAACATCCCCAGTTTTTACCATGGCGTGGCTCGCAGGAAAGTTGGTGCCTGGCATCTCTCAGCTGGATTTGGATCTGGTCTTCCGTTCCTCGACACGTTGGAACGTTGGACCGCCATGGCCTCAGTAGTGGATGACTGGGCCTCAATAAACAGCTGAACAACGTCATGGGATGTGTCCATTGAATATCCATGAAAGTGTTATTCAGTCATTGTCGATGCCGTTTATCTCTTTTAGTTTGATATTCGGCTGTTTAATGGGGCTAATCATACTTATGTATTTGGTGGATATATCTGACCATATTTGAAGGGAGATACTGTGTATCAAACCAAAAAATGTATTATTACTATTTATGTTGGTCTGAAAATATGGTGTCTCAGAATCCTTTTTTGGTGATGTTCATCATATGTTCCATGAAAATTACAAATTTGTCGGTACCCCCCATCTTCCGATACACCCAACTGGGGGTGGAGTGCTAAAAGGAATTCCCGGGAATCTGGAGAGGAAGGGAATATCAACTGAAATTGTAATGAAATGACCCATCTGTCTATCCTGGTGTAACCGTGCAACCCAATACTCAACGGACCTATTTGCTGCGTCGGCAATGGCAGCATCGTGGATCAACCCCCTTCTGGATCATGATTTTGTCATAGTTTTCCCTATAAGATCCACAAAGCATGGGCTGTGTAGTTAGCATTGGTCCGGATTACTGAAGGTTCCAACATTCCAAAAAGAGGTCCAGGTGTGCGTTCGATGTGAGCCGAGGAAAAATTGATAAGATGCTCGGCTTGGCTCAGCTTGGCTCAGCTGGTTCGCTGGTTCATCCATGGTGATCCCTTCGCGACCGAGGAACTTTAACAACGTGGTGGAATACGATGAGTTCGTGACTTGTGCAGCAGCACGTGGGGACATGGCTAGGCACGTGAAAAAAAAGCTATGGCAACCCATGGTGTATCATTCTTCTGGACCCAATGGATTGGTTGTTAGGATTTGGCTATCCATGTTTGCTGTAATTGTGAGCTCCCATGTGTCATGGTCAAGAATGTCATACTTCTACGATCTTACACGTATGTGCTCACAATAGCAGTGTGTGATTTTTCAAGGTAGCCATCCATACTGATCTATGCTCAGCTTTCGAGGTTAGTGCAGTGATTCCGATACTCATTTGGCTGACGGAACCAATACCGTCTTTGCAGTTGTGTAAATGTCCAAGCACAAAATAGACTTGAATCTAATGAATTCAAATCATACAAAAAAATGAACATATCTCAAAGACTGGTTTGGTTTGGTTTTAATTTGTTTTAATCGTTCTTAAATTACTTTACTTCGTGTGATCCCCACCATGACATTTATACATTTTCTTACTGGCAAATCTTCTGGCATTCTATCTGACATATCTTCTGACATTCTATTTGACATTCTATCTGGCATAT
>Ga0126342_10011264_pt1 | contig 15980 bp, 14 predicted proteins | sample Cyp1metagenome_FD_92528 | JGI IMG/M metagenome (GOLD analysis project Ga0126342, IMG submission 92528) | Coral microbial communities from Lord Howe Island, Old Settlement Bay, Australia - Cyphastrea 1 metagenome | ecosystem: Host-associated > Invertebrates > Cnidaria > Coral ... | reverse complement strand
TAGCCTCCCATCATGTCTTGCAGTAGTGACGAATGCGTAGCGTAGCATCACATCATGTCTTGCAGTAGTGACGAATGCTATCACACCCCACCCCACCCCACCCCACCCCAATTTGTGGGCCGGTAAAAGGTCCGTCTGCACAAACATGTATATACTGGGTAATGTATGATACACAAGCAAGATATGTGAAGATTTCGATACATTCTAAATCATGAGAAATACCCTCTGGTAATTTAACATAGCTATTGAAAATGACCATAGAAATAGTGGATTTTCCCATTGAAAATGGTGATTGTCTATAGTTTTTTGTATGTTTACCAGAGGGTAGTAGTTGGGTTCGTCCAAAAATGGGGTATGCCGCGGTGTGCCCCAAAGTTGCTGTTTTCCCAATCCTGTCCCTCTGGCATCAATTCAGGTGAAGCCTCCCCGACGAAGCCAGGCAATTGGAAATGAAACAAAAAACGGTGATTTTTTAATGGGATTTGATGGGGATTTATTGGAGTCAATGGAATTTGCTGGTGATTTCATAGGATCTTTTTATGGATTTTTTTCTGGTGATTTAGTAGGATTGGGATTTTGAGGTCATTTAATGGGATTTAGTGCATGTAGGCCAGAACCTCCCAAACTTCTGTAACCCTCCCATTGGTAGTTAAGATTCGTCCTTCAAAACGTGGTTGTTGGTGCTTAAGACTAGAGTCATCCCATTAAAAGTTCGAAAAAGTGACTTATCTATCAGAAAACTATCAGAATTATCAGAAATTGATATATACTTATAACTTATAACTTATAACACGACCGTACCACGTACCGTACCACGCACTACAATACCGTACCATGAGCCGCACGAGCGTACCAAAAATACGCACCACAATCGTAGCACGTACCGTACCATGTAACACAATACCGTACCATGAACCGCAACACCGTACCAAAAATACGTACCACAACCGTACCACGTACCGTACCATGTACCACAATACCGTACCATGTACCGCACCACCGTACCGTAAATACGTACCACAACGGTACCACGTACCGTACCATGTACCGCACCACCGTACCGTAAATACGTACCACAACCGTACCACGTACCGTACCATGTACCACAATACCGTACCACGTACCGCACCACCGTACCGTAAATACGTACCCGTACCTGGGTCAGCTTTGGGCCCAACCGTACCGATTCCAGGAAGCCAATAGAGCATTGCTCTTGAAATTAGCCAATATATATATATATAATTTCACATTTTGGATGTTCTGTTCCTATCTTTTTGGGGGAGAACGATAGGCATGCACAAAGATATAGACATGAATCAAGATAGGGTATGGATATACTAGTGCCAATATCCTTTTCTAATATCTATATTTATATCATTTTTTTTGTTGGATGTTACTTTTTTTTCACGCAGACATTGTTGTTTATGGGAGCTAAAAACCATAAAATCACCATAAATAAATCACCATAAATAAGCCAGCCATGAAATCACATTGAATCACCTCAAATGTTCGTTAAATCCCATTAAATCACCATTCAATCCCATCAAGTCCAAATTAAAATCCATTTCTGTTGGTTAAACTCCAGTAGTTCATCATTTTTCTGGGTCAAATCATCAATAAATCCAATTTTTCATGGTAAAATCACCATTTTTCTCACCATGAAATCCATCAAAAAATCCCAAACACTCACCATTTTTCTACCAGGTTCAGTGGAATAATTGGAATAATTGCTCAAATCACCATTGATCTAAATGACTCAAAGTACCATGGTACTCGTCAAATAATGGATATACATATATATTATATTTGATATTTAACAAGTTCATCAAATTCTCATACTTGATTGAATATATCAATGATTATTATATTAAATCAATGACTGGTACCATATTTAACCATTTATATATATCAACTTATCAGATAGTGGACATGGTATAAATGGTACTACTCAAGATTAATCACCATTTTACTTCATGCTTACCATGGATGTCCTTTTCCTTTTCCCATTGGTTGGTTGATGAATAGAGGGGTTTGAAGAAACCCCTTTAGCAACAGGCAGGTTTGATGATAGATGGTATACCAAACCGGCCCTTCGATTTTTACCAAAACGACATTATTGGACTCCAAAGTATGGTTTTTGATACTTGTAACTAAAAAAACTATAGTTAAGTTGGTTTATATAGGTACAGTAACCAGGGTTTATGATACTTATAACCCACACCCAAAAGTTACTACAAGGTGGTGCCCCCCAAGTTATAAGTTGGTTTATAAACCCCATTAACTATAGCTATAAGTACCATAAACCATAGTTTTTGGAGTTATAAACCAACTGAACGCTATCTTGGGGGCACCACTTTGTATAACCAACACCCAACGGTTACTATGGTTAAACCCCCAAAAGATCTCCACAGTGCCACCAGTGGGGTCCAGGCGTCCAAGTCTTCCAGCAAAGCCGAGTCTCCTAGCCGCAGCCGCAGGTGGGAAAATCGGTGGTGAGTTCATACCTGGGGAATCCTTTTTGGGAACTTCTGCCGAAATTACATGCTTGAATTCTAAAACTTCTGCCGAAAACAGAAAAAATTGCCGGCAATTTTCAATTCTGCCGAAATAGGGTTTTCATGGGCTGTGCTTATTTGTATAACCAAAGCTGAGTCCGGGTAATTCCGCCGAAATTGCTGGCAATTCCGCCGAAATTGCGGGCAGTTCCGCCGAAATCTGCCGACATTTTTTCTGACTTTATTGGGGCAAACATTCAACAATCAATTCCGCCGAAATTGGTCTCCAATGATGGAATTCCGCCGAAAGCCGTTTTTAAAAGCGAAATCTGAAAATTCTGCCGAAATCCTAAACCGGCAAAAACTTCCATACATTTGGAGTTCTCAGGTATCTGGAGAAAATGGGCATTTTTCTATGGGATTTGCTAGGAAATTCATGGGAAATTCATAGGAAAGTCATGGGATTTGATGGGGTTTAGTGGGATTTCATGGAATTTCATGGGAGATTCATGAACATTACTATGGGATTTCATGGGAAAATTAGTGGGAAATTCATGGGAAATTGTTGGGAAATGAATGAACAATTAATGAGAAACTACAAAATCATAGGGAAAGTAATGGGAAATTAATGGAACATTAATGAGAAATTAATAGGATTAAACGGGATTTCACTACCCAACAGTGGGGATTCAATAGGATTTAATTTTGATAGGATTTAAACATACGTCAATGGTTTTTCTCACGGGATTTAACCAACACGAATGGTGAATTGATGTTCATGGTTGTATCAGCAGTCGTTGTAACTGTATTCGCCATAGACTAGAGTATAGAAGATGATTTATATACTAATTGAAATTGGGACCCATTAGTGCTGTACACACACATATATATATATACACATATTGACACACACGTACTTAAAATGCATAATATAAGATAGACATACGTGTTTGTATATACTACATTCAAAGTTGTGCCCCCAAACATCATGTTTGTTGGTTAATGTCCACCCCGGAACGGCCCGGCTTATTTCATTATCATAAGGCCGACAGTTGGGCTAGTTATGTCTGCCAAACTTTTATACATTTGGCTTGGTCTGAAAACAGGGTATAGCAACCGCAAAAATATGCGGAAGAGTTGGACACCTGGAAATTATAGGTTTAAAACCTGTATTTCCAACTAATTGTACAGGATGGGGCCCCAGTTCGTTAGCTAAGTTGGTTTATAACTACAATAACCATAGTGTATGATACGCAAATAACTATATTTAGATGGGGTTATAAACAAACTTAAAACTGGAGGGCCCCATCCTGTACTAGAATGGGAATTAATGTATTCCAAACATATTTCCTATTCCCAGTATTACTATGCAACATATGGAAGATCTGGGAATTAATGGTATTAGAATGGGAATAGAATAGACATGTATGGGTCTTACCATCCTTAGGGAGGAAGGATTTAAGAAGCAACTTAGATCCCATGAAAAATCACCATAAATATTCTTGGTTAAGTTAAAATCCAATGAAACATCACAAAATATTGTTGGTTAATTCCTTCATAAGGTTGGTTAATTCCCAGCAAAATCTACATGTGGGTATGGATCAATACCTATTAAGACAATTTTTAATGGGATGAACATCCATATACCAGCTATTTTGATGTTCACCAGGGGTACAAGGTTTTGACACACTGCCATGTTGGTTAGTTCAACATCCGAATATTGTGGGTTATCTCACGAAATCTCGCTATTTGAACCATTTCGCTACGTGAAATCCAAGTAGTTCACCATTTGTTCTTAGTTAAATCACCAATAAATCACCATTTTTGCTGGTAAATTGCCCATACACCAGCATAAAAATGATTTTTTTTGTTGGTTAAATCAGTTCAATCCTATGAAATCACGATTTTTGCTGGTAAATCTGGTAAAATTCCAAGACATCACCGGTAAATCCACCATTTTTCTTGGTTCAACCACCATGGTCAGCGTTTTGCTGGTGAAAAACGAAACCGCAGGTTGCGACTGGGTCAACGTGTGGACGCACATGTGGAGGCGGCCATGCAACGGGCCAAGGAGAGCGGCCATGGAATTTTTCGAAGTCAGTGGAATTCCAACATGGGTATGGGTCAATACCTATAGATACCATTTTTAATGGGATGGACATCCATAAATCCCAGCTATTTTGATGTGAACTACAGGGGTACAAGGTTTTGACACACTGCCACATGGTGATTCTAAGCAGCAGAAATCGTGATTTCATGGTGATGAAATGATGATTTCATGTCGGATCTAAGCAAGAAACATGGTGATTTCATGGTGATTTATGGATGATTTTACCAGCAAACATATTCATTTAGTAGGATTTAAGCAACAGAAATGGTGATTTAATGGTGATTTCATCAAGCAAAATGGTGATTCACTGGAATATCAGCAGGAGCATTTCAATGGGAATTAAGGCAAGAAACATTGTGTTTTTTGGAATTTTGGGAGTTTCAGCGGAACACATGATATATATATATATATTATGGGGCTTCGGCAGGAAAATGGTTCTTCAATGGAATTTCAGCAGGAGTATGGTTATTTAGTTAATGGGATTTACATGGATTTACAAAGCCAAGAAACACGGTGATTGAATGGAATTGTGAACTTCAGCACCCCAAAAGAACGCTCGGGTGTTGGAGGCTCGGGTGCCGTGTTTGATTCTTCTCCGGACTGATGGCGATGAAAAAATTACACATGGCAGGCACCACCATGCAATGCCAAAGCGCCAGATGTGAAACAAAAGCGGTGGACATTTGGGCGAGTACCACATAATATATATATATAGATGAATGTGTATGTATATATATATATATACATATTTATATATGAATGTATATATATATATATATATTTGAATGTGTATATGTGTATATATATATATATATATATATATATGAATGTATATATATATACATATGAATGTATATATATATATTCTTGTAGATGCATATGTAAATAATAATATGCATATACACATACACATATATATATATATATATAATATTTATGTATTAAAGATATATACACTGTATATAATGTATATCTTAAATTCCAATGGTCCCACAGATTCACCTGAGGAGCAATGGCGCCAGCAGCAGATTGACGAAGAAGAACGACGGAAGGTGCGGCGTTGCGTTTTGCGTCGATGTCACCGGTTGTGTCATGTGTCACTACATGGAGTGTGTTGAATGCAAGGTGCAATGTTTTATGTTTTTTTCTTTTCAATGTGTAAAAACCATGGAATGTGTAGTGGAACGTGGAATGTAATGTGTTTTATGTGTTTTTAGTGTAGACTAGTGGGATTTAAGCTCCATTCTTGTTTTATGCCACTTCTTGTTGCTTAAACCCATCAATTTTGGACACTCCAAAAGCTTCACATTGCCCAAAATGCTCATCCAACTGATTCCCTCTTTAGCTTCACATCACCAGTGACACCCTATTGTTGATCTTCATTTTTTCTTGCTTGAAGCTATCAACTCCCAGTTTTTTTTTTAAATGTTTTTTTTACTCAACATCGCTTAGACGGGCGTTACTTGCTTAAATGGTGTTTGTAGGCGAACTAATCCGTTATAGACAAAGTTAGCTTTGAGAATGCTGACCAGTTACCCTCTCGTAATTTAACATAGCTATTGAAAATGCAAATTTTTAATGGGAAAATCAACTATTTCTATGGCAATTTTCAATAGCTACGTAACAAATTACCAGAGGGTAACTAACTAATCATAGCCCATCTAAGTCTCAACTATCTCACTGACGGTTAATCCACTCAAAGCATGGACTGAGAATTGGAACAAACTATTGGTTTTCACAGTGGCTGCCTAGCCACCTAACTGATGTACTCGTCAATTACCAATGGTTTTCTGTGTTATTACTATGACTCATGTTTTCGATACTTTCTCCCCAACTTCTCTAAAAACCATTGCGCCAGCATGATATCCGAATTTTGTATCCCCATATGTCCATATCTTGAATGGTTATTTCACATGTTATAATCACAGCATTTTTTTCGCAAAATGTATCCATGTACCGCCGGTGAAACTATGGTAAAAAATCAGGGGTTTTGCAAAATAAGTCATGATGAATCCTACAGTAATCCCCTTTTTTATTGGAAACATATTGTTTTACCCTCTGGTTATTTGACATAGCCATGGAAAATCCTTTATAAATGGAGGTTTAATGGGAAGATCATCTATAAATGATTGTTTTATGAAAACTATCTGATTGGTGGTTTGGAACATTTGCATTATTTTTCCCATTATATTTGGAATAATCATCCCAACTGACTGAAGATGATTTTTGCTGAAGATGAATTTTTATTTTCTCCATGGGAAATCCACTACGACTGGGGAATCAATTAAGGGACTATTTTTGGCATTTTTTCGTGGTTCCTTAAGCAAATCCATGTTATGAAAACTATTAAATCACCATGAATCTTTAAGCTTAGTTTCTATGATTCTGAGTGGACATGACAAATCATCATGTTTCTGGGTTTTAATCCGAGTAAATCATGATCGCCTTGCTGAAGCCCCATCAATTCACAAGTTGCCTGCTATATATATATATGTAGCCTATCATATATACCTGGTTGGTTATATATCCCATTAAAGCTTAATACTTAAATATCGATTAAATCCAATTAAATCGCCATTCAACCAACTTAAACCCATGAAAATCCATTCAATCCTGCAATTTCCACATAAATCCCATTCATTAAATCACCATCAACAGTCTATAAAAGTCTATCCACATCCATGACATAACCTTGAAAATCAATATTCAACCCCAAATAAACCTATGCAGACCACAATTAAATTATTTTTTGTTTAATTGTGTCATGATTAAACCGCCCTTACCATTAATTTTCATTAAATCCCATTATCACTATTAATCTCCATTAAATCCCAACAGTGAATCCCGATTAAGTCCCAATGAATCCTACAACGGGTGATGCCCATGAAATCACCGTATTTGGTGGTTACATCCCCATGAAATCCCCCCAATTTCCATACTAAACCTATATTAAAAGTCCCATATGAAGTCCCGAATTTAGATAGTACCATATTTAGTTTTTTTTTTTTTCTGGTGGTTATATGCCCATCCAATGAAAAATCACTAGTAGATCCCATATGGAGGTTTCCTAAAATGAGGGTTTTATATATATATATAAACCTATATCAAATCCCATCTTTCGTGGTTTTTCTGGTTTCTTATATCCCAGAAGAAATCCCATGACATCACCACTTTCTGGATTTAACGCTATTGAAACCATGGCCATAGCAATAGTTGATTTACCGAACTTAAAGATGATGATTTTCCAGCAAACTGTTCGTTTAGAGGGCAGTAGATCTCATACTGGTTGGTGGTTTCAAACATTTTGAATTTTCCATTTCATATATGGGATGTCATCCTTCTCAGCTCACTTTCACTCCATCATTTTTCAAGATGGTGAAATTGCACCACCAACCAGATTGTTATTGGAGAATCCCATATCAATCCTATAAACTATATAATTAGTATAATCCTATATCAATCCCATATCAATCCCATATCAATCCCACATCAATCCTATATCAATCCCATATCAATCCTATATCAATCCCATATCAATCCTATATCAATCCCATATCAATCCTATAAAACTATATAATCCCCATGATCATATCATTGTTATCCCCCAGCTTCGCCAGCTGTCCTTCATCCTCCGCCTCCAAGCGGCCTTGCGCGGCCGTGCCGCGCGCCGCCGCGTGGCAGAACACCGGAGAAGGTGCCTGGAAGCGGCGCCCGTGCTGCAGGCGACCGGTTTTTGGATGTTGAACCAACTATTGGTTGGTGGTTTGGAACATGAATGGATTATTTTTCCACATATATATATATATATATTGGGAAGAATCATCCCAACTGACGAAGTCCATCATTTTTCAGAGGGGTAGGTATATCACCAAGCAGTTGAGGTTAGGGGAATTTAGAGTATACCAAAACTGGTTGGTGGTTTAAAACATTTTTTATTTTCCATCATATATTGGGAATGTCATCATCCCAACTGACGAATTCATATTTTTTAAGATGGTGAAATTGCACCACCAACCAGCCAAAATATTCTAATCTTGATAAGGGAGATGGGAATCTTTACCCCAAATCTCTGGGCAGCTTGGTCAAGCAGCTACGGTATCATAGGGTATGATTGTGGGTAAACCACAAGCGAGGGGTAAATCATGGTAAATCAACCAAGAAACAAAAGCTTCTGATATACTTTACCCATAGAAGCTGTAGTATAAACAGAAAAATGGGGGGCACTTGACCAACAGAATTGAGCTCGGATCAAGAAGCCCTCATGGATGATTTGTACCACGGATCAACGAATCCTGGGATGATCTTATAGATTGAAAGGAAAATCAGGACCCAAGAGTCTTTAACCTAAGACATACGATTTTCCTCAAAATTCTTGTTTTTTTTTTTTCCGGCCCCGTCTACCAGGGCCCTGGCCCAGGTACTATTGAGGAGTAAGATGGCTCAACTGAAACTGCAAGGCTTGGAAACCCCTTGGAGGCTTCATTTTTCAGCTGGTGACGGTGGATTTTTCAATCCAGACAACCAGTTGGTAGATGGGCAAATTCCCGTTCTAATCCCATATCGATGGGAATGACTCAGGATCCTAAAATGGAGGTACGTTAGTACCATATTTTTGGCCATATTTTCTGGGGATATTCTCATAGGCCTTATATAGGCCTTATATATGGTAGGTATACAGTACCTCCAATTTAGGTTCCTGAAATGGCCATTGATTATAAACCAATGTTTCATAGGAATCCCAATCGTCCCCCTGCCTGGTGCAGGATTTCGCAACCATCCAAGGAAACGCATCACCATCAAGTTCCATCAAATCACCTGTTGGAGTTACATGAAAAGCCCATAAAATCGCTATCAATCCAATTAAATCACCTAGAAAAGTGTTCAGCATAACTTGACTGATGATGAAAAATGGGACTTAATGTGAATAACTTACCCTCTGGTAAACCAACATAGCTATGGAAAATCACCATCTGTAACAGGTAAATCAACTGTTAATGAGCCATTTTCAATAGCAAACTGTTAAACATCACCAGAGGGTATGACGATTGCTGGGATTCTTTTCGGAGAAAATGATCGGATTTACGACTGATTTCAAGAAAGTTGAACTGGATGATCTCTATAGTTAGCCTCTGGTAATTTGGCAGAGTTTGCTGGGGAATAGATAACATGTTTAACACTAATAATAATCTATAAATGGACCAGAAAAAAAAACATATGAGCCATTTATAGATTATTATGGGCCCTTAAAATCAACATTTATGGTGAATCCCTTAAAAGCAACGGCCAGGGCCATAAGATCACCATTTTTCATCACCATTTTTCATCCCATTGAGACCGATTTTTTCATCCCCAGAAAGTCGCGGCCATTTAAATTCCTGTCGTCATTTTCAGTGGGGATGTATTTAACCTAACCATCCAAGTGAACATTGAGGCTCTTTTTAAGGGTTATTTTTTTTGCTATCATATTGGGAATTTCATAACCCCAACTGAAGAAGTCATATTTTTCAGAGGGGTAGGTCAACCACCAACCAGAGAACATTGAGGCTCTTTTTAAGGGTTAATTTTTTTTCCATCATATTGGGAATTTCAGAACCCCAACTGACGAAGTCATATTTTTCAGAGGGGTAGGTCAACCACCAACCAGAGAACATTGAGGCTCTTTTTAAGGGTTAAATTTTTTCCATCATATTGGGAATTTCATAGCCCCAACTGACGAAGTCATATTTTTCAGAGGGGTAGGTCAACCAACAACCAGAGAACATTGAGGCTCTTTTTAAGGGTTAATTTTTTTCCATCATATTGGGAATGTCATAACCCCAACTGACGAACTCATATTTTTCAGGGGGGTAGGTCAACCACCAACCAGAGAACATTGAGGCTCTCTAAGGTTGGGCATCAGAAGTTGTGGAACAAACAAATGGTCGTGACAGGTATGAATAATCCAGGAGAATAGTCCAGGTATGAATGTAAAAAAGTCTTATGGCTGATATTTCGATGAAAAGAGCTGGCACCCAGTGATTCTTCACTTACAAGTCCTGATTTTGCTTTATTTCCCTGGTTTTCATGGGTAACCACCATGGCCAAACTAGATTCCCCAAGAGCTACTTGGTGGCTCATCACACGAATCGTAACTAGGTTGTAGCTACGGTGATATAAAGTGGGGCCCCCGTTTATGATAGCGTTCAGTTGGGGGCCACTAATCATTCCAATTTCACTACGGTTTATGATACGCTTAAATAAACAACGAACTAGTTTTCATGGTGTTTACAAACATTTATAAAACATTTGATAACGTATCATAAACCATAGTGAAATGTTTTTTTGTTCAACCAACGTTCACATCACTGGGTGGCACCATCCTGTGCGGCATCCCCAAAAAGGTTTTTTAAGGCTAGCCCCAAGTTATAAGTTGCGTATTACTCCGTAGTTATAAGTATGAAAAACCATAGTTAAAAAACGTAGTTATAAGTATCATAAACCATTCTTATTATATCTTATTATATCTTGTAGCTATAAACAATCTTTGCTGTCGACATGGGCCTCACATTGCGCAGGTGAGAAGAAAGCGTCTCTGAAGATCCAAGCGTCGCGCCGAGGACAAGTGGAACGAAAAGAAGTGGAGAAGAAAAAGCAGGCGAGTCGCTATCGTCACTTTCGACACGGTCGACACGGATAAGTCGCGAGAATTTGTTCAGAACTGGATGACATTTATCATTGGAACATCGGTTTTTAATAACAGGGAAAGAACATAAATACATGGGATGAATATCATCTGGTTGGTGGTTTCAAATATTTTTATATAATTTTCCATTTCATATATGGGATGTCATCCCAACCCCATTGACTTTCACAACCCATCATTTTTCAAGATGGTGAAATTGCATCAGTCCAACCAGTTTTCCCTTAATCATAGATTTTCCATTAACCATAGATTTTCCATAGATTTTCATATTTTTCAAGATGGTGAAATTGCACCAGTCCAACCAGTCATCTATTCATTGGAATAGGGCTTCGTGAATTCATCGTTTGGGATAGGTGGAATAGCTATGGAATATCCTCCGGTAATTTTTCGCTATGGAAAATGGTCCTTTTTTTGTGGTCCATTTATGGATGATTTACGTATATTTAAAGCTATTAAACATGGTGATTTCCATAGCTATGTTGAAATGTTGAATCACCAGAGGGTAGTTAAATTAAGGGTCAAGCTTGGATGGGTATCGTTCGATGAATCGAGAATTGTTATGAGATAAGTGGGAATTCACGGGATAATTTGAATTCACCTGTGGAACAACAATAGGTTTCCATTAATAATCATTTAACACCATAGTAATTGAAACCATAGTTTCAGTAAAATGTATGGAGATGGACCATGGATAATATTAAACACATGTGGAACACCCCATAGTTTCGCCTTGCGGGATTCATCGTTCCAATTTTTCATAGTTGGAATATGTATTGCTGGCATGAATTGGGGTTTCCTAAAATTGGGGGGTATGGAAGATCCAAGAAAATCCAAAAAAACACATGGATGATTTGAGGGTACCGATATTTTAGGACACCTCCGTATCATGAATTAGGGATATAACCAGCAAGAACGGGGAATGTACCCGGCCTGGTAATTTGTTACAGTTTGCGACATTGAAGCCATGGCCCAGTCGAAATAGTTGATTTTCCTATTTTTTTTAGCATGGTGAATCTTTCATGGAGATGTAACTTCATAATTTACCCGGCCTGGTAAACGTTTACATAACTAGGGAAAATCACCATGCTATTAATGGGTAAATCCACTATTTCTATGGCCATTTTCTATGTCGCAAACTGCAAACGTTTACCAGTAGCTGGTGTGGTGGGAATACTCCGGACTTATTGGCTAATGGGGAGACTAAATCGTGGGATTTACCAGCTTTTCTATTTGAGGTCTTTGGGTTTTAAAATCTTGGAGGAAATTAATATCACCAACTACTGGGATACTTGGCAAATCATTGTTTTTTTTCTTGGGACGTTGGAACATCATTGGAATATGGAAGAAGATCTCTCCACGGCCCGTTTTACCTGGAACATGTGACCGTCGTGACAGTCGTATCGCAAGGAAAGGGACCACAGATACCAATGGCATCTTCACACATGATTGAATATTAAGGATTTGCAACCTGTACTTCCTGGAAATCCTAAGAGGATACAGCCTAGAAAAGAGGATACTGCCTACATTAACGACACATCTTTTCTGTCTAGGATACAGCCTATAGACTGGTTTTACAACGCCTTCCTGGACTGTACAATATGCCTATGTACCCACTGAACTATTCACTGGCGGAAAGTCATTGCAAATTGTTTACGAAGTCAAGAGGATGGATACCCTCTGGTAAACTAACAGTTTGCTATTGAAAATGGTCATTTATAGTTGATTTACCCATTAAAACTGGTGATTTTCCATAGTTATGTTAGTTTACCAGAGGGTATCCATTGCAATACGGATTTGTCTGAACATATGCCCTAGAAATTCATGATTTCTTCGATCCTCATTTTCTGCCTGAAGAAAATTGGCATTTTTCATGGCCATCAATCGGACGGCCCCAAAAATCTGCAGAGTATGCCCCCGATCCCCCAACCATCACCAGGGGCCAACATGGGCTCTGGCGAGGCATAATTTGGCACTTTGGAACCCCAATGAACTATGCTGTAGATATTTCCAGTGAATTCCCTAAAATTCTTATCGGACTTGTGTCTGTTTTACAACCTACCCGGCCTGGTAAACTAACATAACTCGGGAAAATCATCATTTTTAATGGGTAAATCCACTATTTCTATGGCCATGTTCTATGTCGCAAACTGCAAACGTTTACCAGCGGGTATGTTTGTTGATGAAGTCCCAAAAAAGCCCCAAAAGGCACCCTATTTGCAATGCAAAAGTCCCCATAGATCCCCATAAAATGGTAGGTCTCAAAAACCCATTCTTGTTGGTTAACTTCTCCATGATTCTTATAATTCCCGTTAGTTAATCACCATAGTTGTTGGGTAGATCCCACTAAACTATCATATGTGCCATTTAAATCACACAAAATCCACTTCTTTGCTAGTATATTTGCTGGTAAAACACGTCACTTCGCCAATTAAATACCTTCTGGTAATTTAACGCAGCTTTTGAACTTTACCATTTTTTATAGGCAGATCACCGAACTAAATGGGCCATGTTCATCCATTTTCCATAGCTATGTTAAATTACCAGAGGGTATATCCCCATTCAACACCATTAAATCCCAATAGATAAATCACCATTAGATTTAAATCCCAATTAAATCGCAATAAATCCCAATTAAATCCCAGCAAATCACCAATGAATCCAAGTTAAATCACCATTAAATCACCATTAACTCCCCATGAAATCCCAATGAATTATATAGCAATTTTTGATTAACACCACCCCAGTTCCACCCGGCCTTTTTTGTGTCAGGAGATGAATGCGGCTGCAACGAAGGTCCAAGCGAATTTCCGCGGGAACAAGGACCGCGAGAAGGTTCGAAAGGAGAAGAGGGCAAGAGAAGAGGCGGCCACGAAGATTCTTGGTATGTTCAAAATCGTAGGATATGATGTAACATAACCATTGGAAAATAGTTTGTGGATTGATTCTTGGTATGGAAAATAGTGGGGTTGATGATCCTTGGTATGGAAAAATCCTGGTTTCATTTCATGGGATATGATATACGTATATATATATATAATATATGTATTCCATATGGAACAGTGTATTCTTCATCAATATTGGGATTTTCATGTAATATGATAATATCGTTATCTAATAGTCTAATAGTTAATAGATTTTTCATGTTAAACATCTACCACTGATCGAGGGTTGCGACGACATAATCACTTGCCATGGAGAACACACATATTAGGCATTGGATATATACAGAATGACATATCAGTGATATCCAATTGTTATTCAATCCAATGGTAAGTGGTGGGTATAAATAGCTTTTGGAACATAATTAGTTGGTGGATTGATGATCCTTGCTATGGAAAAAATCCTGGTTTCATTTCATGGGACTTTCATGGGATTTTGCAATTCTTCATCAATCTTTGTACCAATCAAATGAGATATTTCATGGGTAAACTTTGAAGATCCATGGGTAAACTACACATTCGGAGGCTATGACAATATGACAATCATCGAATTGAGGGATCAACTACCCGGCCTGGTAAACGTTAACAAAAAACGAGGGAACATCACCATGCTATTATATAATGGGTAAATCCACTATTTCGACTGGGCCATGGCTTCAATGTCGCAAACTGTAAACGTTTACCAGGCCGGGTATATTCCATCAATCACCATTACTAACCATTACTGACAATCATTAGCCATTACAATCATATTAACCATTAGTAAATGGCCATGACTTCAAGATGGCTTTTTAACCGCTACTGCAGAGGGTAGAAAAAAGCCTGGTTTTCATGGCTCCTTGATATCTCCCCCATTGGAAAATCGCTGGGGGATTGAAAACCGAATCTGATGGAATCGGCATGGATGACCAGCTTTTTGACAATCTGCCAGGTGGCAACCGAGGTTTTCTCCCAACCGAGGTTTTCTCCCATTTTTTTGGAGGATTTTCCCATGAACATCATTTAAAATCCACATATATAAGTGATTTCCAATTGCCACGTTTGACTACCCAAGGGAGCAATGGACAAAACCCTGATAGAGTGCTATGGACCGTCAATGGATCCTTGAGTGAAATTTGACAAGTTTGAACCAACCAAAGAAGGTGTTTAATAGTGATGGATGATGGATGATGGTATGTAAAATCGGGCACTTTGGTCATTTGTATGAGTGTTTTTTTCAACAAGAAATCTTGTAAAACCAACCTTTTTGCGGGGATCCTTGGGTAAAATATCTTTGTTTAACAATCAATCAAAGTCGGAACACACCATTCTTTGTACTCTTGGTCTAGAAGCTTCATTCTGTTCACCGCATCTTTCAAGGATTCAATCAATCAAGCGTGGCAAAGATGCACGCAAACAAGCAGACGTTGAGAAGCAAGAAAAGCTGAAAGCAATCACCAAGATGCAAGCCGTTTACAGAGGCAAAGTTGCCCGCAAGGACGTGAAACAGATGAGAGAGCAACAAGAAGAGGCGGCCACAAAGATCCAAGCAATCAAACGTGGCAAAGATGCGCGCAAACAAGCGGACCTTGAAAAGCAAGAGAAGCTGAAAGCAATCACCAAGATGCAAGCCGTTTACAGAGGCAAAGTTACCCGCAAGGACGTGAAAGAGATGAGAGAGCAACAAGAAGAGGCGGCCACAAAGATTCAAGCAATCAAACGTGGCAAAGATGCGCGCAAACAAGCGGACCTTGAAAAGCAAGAAAAGCTGAAAG
>Ga0126342_10011263_pt1 | contig 15981 bp, 15 predicted proteins | sample Cyp1metagenome_FD_92528 | JGI IMG/M metagenome (GOLD analysis project Ga0126342, IMG submission 92528) | Coral microbial communities from Lord Howe Island, Old Settlement Bay, Australia - Cyphastrea 1 metagenome | ecosystem: Host-associated > Invertebrates > Cnidaria > Coral ... | reverse complement strand
TTGGTGGCTCATCCCACTTAGTAAGTGGGTTGTAACCCCAGTTATAAATGGGATAAGTAGGGTTAATCCACTTATAACTGGGGTTATAACCCACTTACTAAGTGGGATGAGCCACCAAGTATATATTCACATATATTCACAGTTGATCCCCAGTCATAGATGGTACACAATGCTGGAGTCTGCTGGATGGGATTTCCAGAAAGGTTTCCGCCGCCACGGCTTCTGTGTTCTGTCATTCAAATGATCATCCCAGAATACAGCCACGAAACATCCCACGAAACAACCATGTCCTTGATGAAATCCAGTAAAACCCTGATTTTGTTGCTTACATCCTTATTCTGTTTTGGTTAAATCCTTCCTTTTGTTGGTTATATCTCTATTTTTCTGCTTAAATCAGATTTTTTTTTGGGTTAAATCATGTTAAATCCAGGTTTTGGCTGCTCAAATCCATTTTTGTTTGGTTAAATCCAGGTGTTTGCTTGTTAAATTCCTATCCTTGACTATCATACATGTTTTTTTTGGGTCGTGATCAAATTTATCCCTCAGATAAATCGGCAGAACTCTCCGAGCCTCTTCGCTGGAAACCCAGCCGACGCTTGGAGAGAATCAAACACAGATTCTCAAAGATTTCGAAAACTGGTTGGTGGTTTTGAGCTCGCCACCCCTCTGAAAAATATGAGTCAGTTGGGATGATTATTCCATTCCCAACCATATATATGGAAAGTCATTCAAAATTCCATGGTTCCAGTAACCACCAACCAGAAAAAGTCACAGGTCGGGATCAGCTGAAGACCATTGAAAAAAAACTGCGGATGATGCCATCACTGACCCTACGTAGTGGATGGTTCAGAAATCCTGGACTCCAGGACCAAGAGGATGGTTTTGAAACTCTATAAATAATGAGATGATAACCACTCGTCAACTGGGGCAAGATTTCTGAACCATCCACTCGTCAACTGGCTGGTTCTGAACTGATGTGATATTCTTGATATTCGAGGTAAGTGAATTTGAGGCATAAATTTTCGCCCCATTTGCGTGACTGGTACTATACCATCACTATCACTGACTCGAAAAACCATGGGCCCGTGGGCTGTTTGGAAACAAACAGATCTTCGTGCACCTTTTGGGAACAATTCTGTGTATCATTGTGTAGCTCCAAAATGCTCCCGAATTCCTGGATACCTAGAACGCCCGATAGCCTGCCCGAACCACTTCCTCCGAAAAAACTGGTTATATGGGATGTTACATGGGTCATAGCTACTATATGGGCAGGGCATCAATTAACTCATATATTTGGCGAACATATGGGAATTCTACAGGATTTACCAACTAGAAATTGGCATAATCCCATCATCCCATCCCCATGCAAATCTGGGATTTGGGATCGCGTGGTTTGGAGGTATAAAAACAAGGGCAGTTCAATCCCCATAAAAAGTTTTTGACCCCATAAATTTAGAGATTGGGCCCCGGCCCGATTCTCAAAGATGTTTCGAAAACTGGTTGGTTGTTTTTCGCTCGCCAGCCCTCTGAAAAATGATGGAGTCAGTTGGGATGATGATTCCATTCCCAACCATATATGGAAAGTCATTCAAAATTCCATGGTTCCAGTCACCACCAACCAGTGATTATTAACCATATTATTAACCATCATTAACCATGTTTTTCGATGTTTTTTGCCAATGGCCAAACCCGACGATCGCGAAACTCCGAGGATCGGAGGAACACGAGAACGCGCTGTTCAAATACGAAACACTGCTTGGTGGTTTAGCCAACTTGTACATATGTCTAATATGTGGATGTTTGCGCATAAGAATGAACCACATGAAGACTTAAGGTCATAAGGTCATAACAAAAAAATCATCACATCATCATATATCATGGAATAGTTTGGGATAACTTTATCCAAAACGTCTGAATGACACATCATGAAACCACGGAGCAGCATACAAATACCGCATGAACGGATCCATCATCATCCACTGGCTGTTGAGACGTCCTATCTGCAGATCTAGAGGCCTGAAGATCTTGATACTTGGGAGTGCAACCTACCATTAACCTCTGGTAAAACTAACAGTTTGCGGAAAATCCTCATCTTTACTAGCAAAATTTTCTAAATGGGGGTGTTCAGTCGGAAATTGTATGAAATTCTTAGTTTGCTGGAGGCTAATTGGCGTACCATAAGCATAGTTGCAGGGGTTGTCTCCCAACTATCTCAACTTGTGGGGGTTGAACATCCCACCGGAATCAACCATTTTTTTTCCCAGCTGCACCTCCAACCAAGCCCCTCTCTGAAGCTAACTCGCCTACAGCCCCTTGGTCAGATATGGTCAAATGGCTGCTGAAATGACAACACTCCCTGAATTGGAAGTCGTCGCCATAAAAATTCCGATCTTTCTTCCAAATAATCCAAACACATGGGACAATTACACTTAAAATCACTTCCCAAAGCTGAGAGTAAGTTGGCCCCAACTGATATAAGTTGGCCCTAACTGATACGGCAGAACCGCCGTTGAATTACAATACCCTTCAGAAAATCAATAGAACATCATTCAGAAACGTATCAACCGAGGCTAGGCCAGTTTTCAGCATTTTCTTGGATCCATCCATCTACCCTCTGGTAAACTAACAGTTTGCTATTGAAATAGTTAATTTTCCCATTCAAAGTGGTGATTTTCCATCGTTTTTTGGGAGATTTACCAGAGGTTAAACCTCCATTAATCACCAATTTTTATCCCATAAAGAAATCACCATGAAATCCCAGAAAAAATCACCATTCATCACCAGTTTACCAGAGGCTACAAATTTGAGAAAACTCTGCCGTGCGCCATGGTCAGTTGGACCTCTCGGATCCAAACATCATGGATCCGCTGGAAATTCCTATGGATTCATGACCGGTAAACCCCAAGAAAAATTGCTACATATGCGCACACACACACACGCATGTTCAAACACACACATGTGTATATATATATAGTATATATATAATACATATATGTATATATATATATATGTGTGTGTGTGTGCACATTTGCACATGTGTACATATATCGGTTCACACCACATCTTATCCATATCATCCAGCAGTCGTGAAATTATAGATGATGAATAGAATTCATTGTAAAGCAGTATATCTGCATTAATATTTCAATGGAAATTTCAAGATCCTAAAATGGAGGTACTGTACCATATAAGGCCATATTTTCTGGGGGTATTCCCTTACATAGGCTTTACATAGGCCTTATATATGGTAGGTACCTCCAATTCAGGTTCCTGAAATGGCCATTGAATCTTCCACTATGTTTTTCATAGCCAAGATAAAAGCCAAGACTGCCATGACCATGGCACCATGGCACCAGTGACGCATCGCATCATCGAGTGATCGAGTGATCGCCACCTTGGCGACAAGGTGGCGCAAGCGCCACGGAGCAGCTGGTGGCCGCCTGGTGGCAACGGGGAGTTTGAGAATTAACCATCCAGTTATTGGGCTACCCAACTGGCTACCCAACTTGGACCCATACCCATTTTTGTAACATTATATATATATATATACGTTAAATATATAAAGTAACACAGAACTCACGATTTGTGGATGTTAATGATGTTAATGATGTTAATGGAAAATCTCGAAGTAAATAAAGGTTCATCGTTTGTTGGGAAAAGAATCTAAATGGTGAATTTTCCAGAAGAGGGTACTCCAACTATAGACACCATAGTATTCATATTCAAGAAACGTTAGTTACACCTTGGAATAATATAGTAATTTTAACTATAACTATCGGAAAATATGGTAACTGGTAACTATAGTATCCAGCCTTGATATTCATGAGGCGAAAGTAAAGCAAACCACCTTCATTACGGGGCCTAGTCCGGCGGTTGGCTATGGAAATATGATGAAATATGGTCATTTCCCACGGAAAATCGTTGAATTACATTGAATTACTAGGGGGTAAATCGATTTCCCAGTTAAACTCTGGCCATTAAATGATACAATACAGCCCACATGAATCACCGATGTGCTTTTATCAAGTCTTCTGGTAAATTAACAGTTGGACTCCATGAATTAAGAACTTTTAGAAAGAAAAATTGTCCAACCCTTTGTCCAACCCTTGTCTGATTATGGTAATTTACGGGATAGTAGTTTTAACTCCAAGAAAACACTGAACAGTTTGAGACTGACGTGCAAAAAAACCCAGCTTTAACGTCATGCAGCTGTTTGGAAACCATCCGTAATGTGGCCCTACCTCCAATGCTGGGCACTCTGTGAGTTAAAAACATATGGGGATGGGTCAAAACCCTGGTACCTAGTGAACCCCAAAATAGCTGGTAAATGGATGTTCATCCCACTAAAATGGTATTAATAGGTATTGACCCATAGCAATATTGGAAAATTTCTAAGTGTAAATCTGAGGGCTGTTTTTCTAAGATCCTCTGCCTTGCCTTGCCTCAAAATCCACCGGTTCTTAATCATTTTCCCCAGTGTTTTGTTGTGAATTTGTGGCTATGACCCATTTCCAATCGCATCCATTGGTCTGAGTAAATCATATTACACTCTGGTTATTTAACTAACATAGCCATGGAAAATATATCCCATAGAAATAGATGATTTTTACATGATGATGTACCTATTAAAAAAGGTGATTCTCCAGTTCGCTACGTTAGTCATAACCAGAGGCTAATGAGCAAACACCTGAAAAAGTCACATGACTCTTTGGGATACCCTCTGGTAAGGACTCACATAGCGAACATGGTCATGAAATGTTCGTTGATATTCCCATAGAAATAGATGGTTTACCTATTAAACATGGTGATTGTCCATGGCTATGTTAGTCATAACCAGATGGTAGCTATTGAAAATGGCACATTTATAGTTGGTTTACCCATTCAAAAGAATGATGTTCCATCGCTTTTTGTGTGTTTAGCAGAGGGTAAACACACCCCAATCCTAACCATGGTCCATGTCCCATGATATTACCATTTTAGCATCATTTTTCTTGGTGACATCACCATTTTCCCTATTGTTTCCTCCAAGGTCACTAAAACTATCCTATTACCATCTGGTTATGACTAACATAACCATGGAAAATCGCCACTTTTAATAGGTAAACCAGCTATTTCTATGGGCCATGGCTTCCATGGCGATGTTAAATAACCATCTGGTTGGGTATATCCCATGATATCAGTAGATTACCACTGATATTGTGTGCTGTTCACCAGAAACATCGCCAAATACACGACCCAAACATGGCAACAGCATGTTTGGAACACCAGGAAGATAGGAAGCACCAGGATATTCCACGAAGATTCCTGTGAGAATCCCATCCCCCTAATCTTCAACACACCTCAACTGTTCCCAAATAATGATTATAATCTCCTACTACCCTCTGGTAAACTAACAAAAAACTATGGAAAATAACCACTTTTCATGGGAAAACTCACTATTTCAATGGTGATTTTCCATAGTTTTTTGTTAAATTACCAGGCCGGGTAAATTATGGTCTCTCGGGTGTCTAAAAAATGAATGGGGGAAAGGGATTCATCCATAATGATTTTCTACATCCATGGCCCATGGGAGATCTCCAGGATCCCAAAGTGGAGGTACCCGGCCTGGTAATTTAACAGTTTGCTATTGAAAATGGCCATTTATAGTGAGTTTTCCCATGAAAAATGGTGATTTTCCATAGTTTTTTGTATGTTTACCAGAGGGTACCATATGTTTGTCCATATTTTGGGGGTATATATCCCCCAAAATTTAGCCCTAGAACAATAGGCCTAAAATTCAGAAAGGTAGGCACCTCCAATTTTTATCGGTTCCGGAATTGGCTGAAGAAACAAACATGTTTGATATTAGTGACATTATCCATAGAGTGGTTGAAACAATGTCATAAACCAGCCATTTGGGAATGGTTTATAGCACCTACAAAAATCGTGAAATTGGGGATGGTTTATTATTGTTTTACCTACATGATATGACATTATATTATGAATCATTATTGGCATGCCGATATTGGAATACTTATTATCAATAATGTCCTTTTTGTAAAAATAGAGGGGCCGGGAGCTGGTATACCAGCTATCATCATTTACCTCTTGCTGAAGGGCTTTCTTCAAACCGCTCTATTATAGAATCAACCAACCAATGGGAAAAGGACATCTATGGTAATGTCAACCCCGGAATAATAAACCATCTTATTAATTCGGTGGTGCTTCCCCAATAGTCATTTCATCGGATACTTCAATGATGTTCCCCAATTAAACAGCCGTTTGGGGTTTGTTGGTGGTTTTTCGCCACCCCTCTGAAAAATGATGGAGTCAGTTGGGATGATTATTCCATTCCCAACCATATATGGAAAGTCATTCAAAATTCCATGGTTTCAGTCACCACCAACCAGTGATTATTAACCATCATTAACCATCATCCATGGTTCCAAAGCACCAACCAGATTGGACTTGTCCTTATTCCACATCCCTTCTCCATATCCCCAGCCACCATCCACCAATATCCACCATCCATATCATCCACCTGCAGGCAAGGTCTGAAAACCAAGTCACATTACTGCTGCCACAAGCCCAACCTACCTGGGCTCGCGACCGAACAACGGGAAACAAATTGGGGTTTAGGGACCTGAAACCTCCCGAAATCTCTGACTTTCTGGCGATTCTATGCTGATGTTCGGGTAATTTTTACGAAATCTGGACTTTGAGGCCAGAATAGAAAGAATAGAAACTGCATCTTAGTGTGGCTGAACTAGACATAGCCAAAGCAAATCATCAGATGAAGGCTTGATTTTCAGGGCCCAGGGGAGCTTACAGCAACATCCTACCATGGCCATGATAGGGACATCCTCAAGGACCGAAGCAATGGCTCCATCACTGGTTTTCCCCCGAAAAAAGAGGTCGTCCAAAAAAAGGGATTCCCTAAATAATCCAAAATTCGACAGCGGACATGTGGAGCATCCAACGCATCCACAATGACCCCAAGCACTGGTGGCGGATCCAAAATTAGGCTATAATCCGAACATAATTTAATAATCTGGTTGGTGGTTTCAATCCCTCTGAAAAATATTAGTCAGATTGGATCATCATCCCAGCTATTGGGGAAAATAAAACATGTTCCAAACCACCAATCAGTAATGAACCTGTATGGTTTTGGGGTACTCCCCTTTTAGGACACCTCTATTGCCCAGGGACATGGCGCTAAGACTGTGATGCAACGTTGAAGAGCCAACTAAACTGGGCAGCATCACTCCTCAATGCACGAAATGCAACGCCCATGTCAAGCCTGCTTGATGGCTCAACCCATTTGATAAGTGACTAACTGACTAACTAAGCCCCAATTACAATTGGACTAAGCCTACTTATCATTGGCTTAGTCAACTTCTAAGAACTTCTAAGCCATTTACTTTGTCGCGTTTGAACCCCATCAAGTAATATCAAGTATTACTGGCTACAAAATTCATCACTCAGAAAACTTCGGCATTTTGATGGCGGATCATTTGAAGCTACACCGATGGGTTCCAAGGATCCAGCGCGCTCTACACCTATTGTGAGAGCTAAGGGGATTAAACTTGATATATCCCCCTTGAAATAAGGCTTTCTTTTGGTGCAGTACTTCTACCTGACATTCCCATTGTTTTTTGACTGCAACATATGGAAGCATTTTGTTGAAGTTGTTTAAGTCTTTGCTCTCGAAATTTCTGATACGAGGTCGCACGACGAAAAGCATAAGCTGTGTCCAGGAGCTTTGCAGTTGAATAGCTTGATCTTGGAGTTTACCTCGGCACTAGGATGACGGAACGTCAGCTGAGAATTTCTGTGGAAGTGGAATGAAGTGGACACGTGAAGAAATCTGCCCGTGCAAGAAATAAGAGCATAGAGAATCACTGAATAACCACTTTTTATCCCCCAAGCCTATATATTATATCTTAAGATATCTTAAGAGGTTTAGACATAAATCGATTAATGTGAAATCATGATACGGATTTTTCTGTATGAAGACTTCTTGCTGAGAACTTTTTTGTGTGTCAGCTCGCCGTGTTGGACATGTCGCTTACTTGTCTACCGACGTTGCTCTGTGCGCCAGGTTGCTCTGTGCATCTAAAAGTAGGTAGCATTTTCTGCCCATGTTCATGAGCAAATTGCCCATATCCTGGCCGTGACAGGTGGCGAGAAATCACATGAAATCACTTGGTGGCGAAAAAGCCGCAGCCAGTTCACCCCAGTTTTTTCACTGGCTGTACCCTCCAGTCATCCAGTCATTTGCCTTGGGGAAACCAACTCGTTCCATGGATTTTCCCAACCATCCATGAATAGTTCGGTGACTTGTCCATCCCCAAAGTCTATCTTAATATACCATTCATACAATTCGTGAGGCCACCGGCGACGATAGCGTTCAGTTGGGGCTCACATAACTCCAATGTCACTATCGTTTGTGGTACTTATAACTATAGTTACTGGGACTTATAAACCAACAGACATCACTGGGGGGGCCACATTGTATACCATCAATCACCATTAGTATACCATCCATATACCATCCATATACCATTAATATACCATTAATATACCATTAATATACCATTAATATACCATTAATATATCATTAATATACCATTAATATACCATTAATATACCATTAATATACCATTAATATACCATTAATATACCATTAATATACCATTCACCACCATTAATGGGTAATTTTGAACCATCCCCAAGTTTGGTAGCTTTGGCAGCCAGGGTTGCCCACACATTAAGCCAGCCCCGACCTTGCGCAGGGTAGCGATCAAGCAAAGCAGTTCCTCCTTGACATCTCCTGTCCTCGAAGCGTGGGGAAGTCGTAGGGAAATCATGGAAAAATATGAGAACATCCAGTATACCCTCTGGTAAACTAACAGTTTGCTATAGAAAATGGCCCGTTTAGTTCGTTGATTTACCCATTAATAGCATGGTGAGTTTCCATAGTATTTTGTAGGTTTACCAGAGGGTAAATGGAGCTTGCTGAGAAAATCATCGAACTATTTGGCCGTGGCTTCCTTGGATGTTGCAACCACCATTTCTGGTAGGTCATTTGGGATGGGAAAATCGACGAAAACATGGGGATGTTCCATTGCTATGTTTGATGACACCAAAGGGTGAATATACATATTACATATATATATATATATAATATGCTTATTAAGAATACACACCCTTATTTTTCAATATATTATATGTTTGAACCTTAGATGCAAAATAACATATACATGTCTATATGTGAATGTGCGTGAAATAGGTCAAAGAAATCCTAAACCCTAAATTTCATGAACATGAAACAACATCAATATATATATATATTTCAAACATTTACTTACATTTAAAAAAATGTCATATGGTAATTCAATGCGACGAACTGGAACATCAGCATTTTGTAGCTAGGTAAATCACAGTTTTAAATCATCTATAGCAAACTGTTGAATATTGAATAAGCAAAGGGCATTTGTGTATATAAACACATATTTCGCATAGACACAAACACACACACATATATACATTTAGGTATATATATATGTATATATATATTTATGTATATAAAATTATATATGTATATTATGTATATATATATATTGTATGCGTGTATATATTTATAATTATGTCCATCATGCATGTAATTTCAGTTGGCACCAGTTTTCCCCGGTAGTCCAAGCAACATGGAGCTAGCTATCTCTGTCATTCGGCTCAACGACGAGTGTAACGTCTGTTCTGCCTGGGTATCCAAGGTTTTTTCGGCGACATGTGGGGGTGCTATAGATAACTGGTTGGTGCTTTTAACCATCTTGAAACATATTAGTCAGTTGGGATTCTTATTCCCATATATGGAGAAATACAAAAATGTTCCAAACCACCAACCAGATAAATATATCTACATTTAAGATCATATCATATTATAGAGATAGATAGATAGATAGATAGATAGATAGATAGATAGATAGATATATCTACTAGGTGTGCTATTATAGATAGATGTCATAACGGCAACTCTTTAACCGCATGTCGTCAAAAACCCATGGGCGGTTGATCAAAAATGACATCGGGGGTGAACCTCTCAAGTAGATTAAACCAACCAGGCTTTACCAATCCATGGTTGACATTTTTTTTTAAATAGTGGGTTTTTATATGTTTGTATGAAATTATATGAAATTGTTGGTGCCTACAAAACTGCTTAAAATCCTAATTTCCTCATCATAGCGTCCTATATTTTCCCATACAAATAGCCCATTGGGGTGATGATCTCTAAACAATCCCAGTGGGCGAGTTGTGTTCTTCTGCTTGCCATGCCATGCCATGCATTCCAGCGAGATTTCTTTGGGGTTTCTAAATTAATATGGTTACAGTAGCCTCAGTTCTCCATGGATTTTCACAAAACCATCCATTTTAACATGTTTTGGAATGATGTTTCAAAATTGGTAAATAAAGGTTTAAGTTTTCAAAATGTTCAACATCTATGTTTTCAAAATCCAAAAAGTGGACATGCCTCTGTGTTTTGTTAACATTCATGGATGTTCAAAATTCACAAACCATCCAGCCAGCTAATTGGGCCCCATGCCTCATGGAGAATCCCATGGGATCCCTTGGATGAAGCCATGACCGGACCATCGAGACACAAGTTGTAATTCGCGTAAGCTCTCTCCCACTGGACCTTGAGAGGTCGGTATATGTCCTGCACCGGTCGATGATTCACATCTGGGGGAGCCGTGACGTGACTAAGCGAAGCGATATCACGATATCAGGCGCAATTCAGGCGCATATGGATCCAGACTTTTTGATGCACACAAAAAATTATACCCTCTGGTAAATTATATAACATTATTTAACATTACTATGGAAAATCATGACGTTATCTCCAAGCCTGCTGGCAGTTTGCCAATCAGTGACATGCTCGTCCATCGCAGTTTTTTTTGGCGGTGATTTGGGCCGATTTAGGCGCTATCAACTGCTATCATCACGCGGAAACCAGCAGAATCCCACAAGAACATCCCCATCAGCCTTCCCCCCCCCAACAAAAAAAAACATCAGAAGTCTCCTGAGAAACTCACCGGCGCGCTGAAGTATTTCGCATCTTCCGAGGTTTTTGATGCGACCAATTGACGCTGAACCTTTTGAAAACGATCCAATTGCTCCATGAAAGTGGACAGTTGGTGCTGATGCGCCACCAGAACCTGCATAAGGTCGCATCGCGCAATGCGATGCGACGACACGAAATTCACGACTTGTGACGTGTTTTTTTTTTTTGTGGGGGGGGTCTCACTTTAAAAACCAAGTCCCAAAAATGATTTATATAATGGCATGATTGGCTACCCTCTGGTAAACTAACAGTTTGTTATTGAAAATTGCCATTTATAGTTGAATTACCCATAAAAAATGGTGACTTTCCATAGTTATGTAAACGTTTACCTGAGGGTAATGCCACAGTCTTTTCTTTATGTTTTTTGTTGGTTTCTCCAAGACCTGCTTCCCGTTGAAACCGACATCAACCTGGTTTCAGGCTTTGGAATGAGGGACTCATGGCTTGGTAAAAACTGTGGATAAACTCCATCTCCACCAGTTGCGACAAACAAGCCATGACCGTCTCATCATTTACAGGCTTTCATAGTTACCAATACTTGGTGGCTTATCCCACTTAGTAAGTGGGTTATAACCCCAGCTATAAGTGGATTAACCCTACTTATTCCATTTATAACTGGGGTTACAACCCACTTACTAAGTGGGATGAGCCACTAAGTAGTTACCAATAGTTACCAACTGGTGCTGGATTTTGTGCAACAGTTGGACCCATTCTGGCTCAAAAAATGCTAGCTGCTAGCTAATATGTCAAACCTCAGTAAATTGTGGCTCAACATGCCCAAATTTGCTGGATATACGCGGCCTGGTAAACGTTTACAAAAAACTATGGAAAATCACCATTTTAATGGGAAAACTCACTATAACTGGTCATTTTCAATAGCAAACTGTTAAATTACCAGAGGGTACCGCCATTTCCATTGCCTGTACTTACCCTTCTGTTTGCTGTGTGTGTGTGTGCATGTGCCTCTGTGTGTGTTGTGCAACATGCATCCATCATGTGTTAGCCATGCCTTATGCCTCTAACTCCTGCTACAACAGGCCGGCCACTCTTGGAAACTCTTGGATGCCCTGCCCATTTTTTGCAAAAACAATGCAAATCATGAGGGATTATATATTAATTATATAATCTGGGTAAATTATAATATTTCACTAAGCTGAAGAGTTCGGCTATATGGAAAATTACCCCATGATTCCAGGGAGGTCACTATTCTTGTATATGGTCACCCAAATTTTACCAAGAAATGTATTGACGACCTCTATTTTTGTTGCGCATCAGATCCAGCCATCCAGCATCATCCAGCTGCCTTCTGTCGCTGTATGAAGTCTTTCACTTGCCGCTGGTGTTCTTCCGTTTGGGCGCCTGACTTCTGTGAATCCTCCTGCAACTCGCTCACACGCCGCCTGCAAAAAAGAACGGGGATATGTGGGGATAGAAGCAACGAACTTTGGCCAAGATCTCAAACCTGTCATGGTCAACACATCCTGGAGCAGTTCCGCACTTCTAACAATCTCTCCCTCTGAGCTTGGGAAGTGGTTTGATTACCTTATTATGGGAATGGTAATTGCCCACATGTTTGATTAACTTTAAGTGGTTTGATTACCATTGATTACCATCATAAGGGGGCATTATCATGTATTCTGGTACAACCACTCACAAATTGCCCACATTTTTGGGGCTGCCATGGATGCCATGGTCAGAGCATCCAATTTGGCGTCACTTGACGCCCAAGTTTAACCATGCTTGTGAAAGTGCATAAACAACAAAAGACGATAATTCTAGATTGTTTTTTTTTAGGGATTCTGCCCAACTTATGGAGGTTTGTCGATGGTTAAGCTAGCTTAAGCTCCCATGATTATACTATGTTATACTGGATGCTGGTTGGTGGTTTTTCGCCACCCCTCTGAAAAATGATGGTTAGTGAGTTCGTCAGTTGGGATGATGACATTCCATTCCCAAGTGTTTCTGGAAAGTCATGAAAAATTCCATGGTTCCAGTCACCACCAACCAGAGTTGTACTGTTATGTGCTATAAACTCTGGTGAACCAACATAGCAATGGAAAATCACCATTTTTCATGGGAAAATCCACTATTTCAATGGCCATTTTCCATTGCTATGTTAGTTCACCAGAGGGTAGATGTTATTTCGTCATGACTTAGCCGTTCAGAGCTCCATGATGAAACGGCCCCAATGGCCCCAATGGCCCCAAGCGATGATCCGATGGATCCCGGGCCTCAAGTCTTTGACTTCCGTAAGGGCTTGATCTCTTTCTTCTCGCAAACTCCTCGGCCCAAGCGGCCATTGTTCCAAGCATTGTTCAGAAACCCAGTGTGATGGAAACGTCTCTGCACATATCTCTGGGCAAATTTCAAAAATAAGTCACTAAGCTGAAAAGTTCGGCCATTTGTTTTTTTTTTTTCTCCCCCCTGTAAAAACCCTGATGATCATGATTCCAGGCTGGAGAACGACGTGAGGTCGTGATAAAATTTACCCAGATAGACATCCCATGTGGTATCCCATAGCTGAAGTGAATTTTGCCGCCAAAAAGGCGACCCAAGCTCCTGAAGTTGTGGCTAACCCCTTCCACCACGAATCTGCTTGCATCACTTTGGATTTTTTCCGTGAAAACATACGAGATCTCAGCAAATCTTGGAGTTAGCATCATTTTCCGATCTGTTTGAGGAATTTGAGGATCAGGAAAACAGGAAAACACTGAACACCACCGTTTTGGTGACCCAATTTTATGCAATTTTAAGATCAGGAAATTGAGACCGAAACGTCCCCCCATCATTTAGTGCTTTAACCAAGAGATTTCCGTCGTTTGCCACGCCAAACCGTTCGCATCTCATCATGTTGTTCAGAGTTCGCCCAATTTTGGCTGGCCAAACCCTTCACTATCCAGTCAATGGTCAATAACCAGATTCTCACCCAGTTTTCTGTGGTTCATCTGCATTTTTTCCGAACAGAGACATGATTCGATGCTTAGCCCTATTCCAACTAATCAGTTAAAACCCCCACCATTCACCATCATTTGCTTAAAAGACCAACGGCTAGTAACTGCGGGCAAAGATCTTGGTTAATGAGTGCTCAAACTTGCATATCCTACAGGACGGGGCCCCCCAGTTATAAGTTGGTTTATAAACCATTATAATCACCATTAACTAGTTCGTCATATCTACCATGAACCATTGAACTCAGCCACAAAAATAAACCAACTGAACGCTATCGACTGGGGGCCCCATCCTGTACTTAAGCACCCATGGCCATGGCCGCATGGCCCCACAGTGGGCAAACTTAGCTGGGGTCCCACAGTGGATCATCCGTCAGGAACAAAACAACGCTGATGACTTAAATGGGGTATCAATTACCCGGTAAGGTTATTCTTTAATAGGTAATTGATACCAGGTAAATATTAATAGGTAATTGATAACCTTTGGTTATTCATCTATAATCTTTAATATGGTTTAATATACTGATTTAATAGGTAAATAATCATGTTTATCATGTTAAATAACCAGAGGGTGTAATAAATCATCAATACTAATAAATAATAAATCATCTATATTGGTATTCAATAATCATAAATAATCATAAATCATCTATAAATGGGCCATTTACAATAGATATATTAAATAAAAAAGAGAGGGTATTTATTTCTATGAATGTTTTGATGTTGAAGACCTCTATTACTAGTGGTTAAGTTCATCAACCAGGGGTACGTAAAAAACATAATACTAACCACATAGTGTTTTAGGATATTCCTGACCTCTGGTAATTTAAGAGGTTGCGAGCTGCAAAAAATCCTTTTTGAGAGGTAAATCATCATAATCATCAAAGTAATGGGCCAATTTTTTAGTAATCATCATCATACATCTACATCTACATCTACATCTATATCTATCTCTATATCTCCATCCATCTATCTTTCTCTCTCATATTAGGATCTTCCATAGTCATGCATCCATCTACTATACTTCAGATAGATACATGTTCAATCTATACTCATTAGTTATACTCATTGAATTTGCCATCGCTATTTGTATCGTATCCTGAGCTCCCCGGCTTCATCTCTTCCGCCGCGAGCTGCAGCCACTTGGCAGATGCGGCCTGGCTTCAATAGGTTGGTAGCCTAGGGTAAACTAACAGTGGATGGTTGCGAACTAATCCCTTGAAAAATCCCATCATATTCCCATGGCTAGATGGCTCCCAAGAAAAATCTACCAAAATCCAAGTGTTTTGTTCCCAATGTTTCATAATTACCAACTGCTTGGTGGTGAAACAACCATCTTGAAAAATGATGGAGTTCGTCAATGGGAAGGATGACATATGATGACATCCCATACCCTCTGGTTATTTAACATAGCCATGGAAGCCATGGCCCATTTATAGATGGTTTACCTGGGTTTACCTATTAAGAATGGTGATTTTCCATGGCTATGTTAGTCATAATCAGATGGTATATGAAATGGAAAGTCATAAAATCCCATGGTTCCAAACCACCAACCAGCCAATAGTTACATACGAACTGGTTCAGCACTTCCCCACGATCCAGTGGAGAAGCTGGATGGTAACCCGGTAACCCTAGCCCCCCATTCGCATCTAGAAATGGTGGGGGTTCCACATCGAGATGGGTTAGTTTACAGGAGGTATTATATACATGTCCTAGTTATCTGACATGTGGTAAACCCACTGTCATAAACATACCAAAAAAAGGGGATCATTTATACAATCCAATAAACATGATGATTTTGGGAATGGCTTATCAAAGGAAGTTTAGGGGGAGAAACTTCCGTGTTACGGACTTTTAGAATGTCAGGGAAAGAGTTAGTCAAAGAAACAGTTAGTCAAAGAAACAGTTAGTCAAAGAAACAGTTAGTCAAAG
>Ga0126342_10011262_pt1 | contig 15982 bp, 13 predicted proteins | sample Cyp1metagenome_FD_92528 | JGI IMG/M metagenome (GOLD analysis project Ga0126342, IMG submission 92528) | Coral microbial communities from Lord Howe Island, Old Settlement Bay, Australia - Cyphastrea 1 metagenome | ecosystem: Host-associated > Invertebrates > Cnidaria > Coral ... | reverse complement strand
ATTATATTATATTTATATTTATATTTATATTATATTATATTTATTTTATAATATATTATATTATATTATACTATACTATGTTATATTATTATATTATACTTATATTATAATATATTAAATTATATTATATTATATTATAATATATTATAATATATTATATTATATTATACTATATTATATTATATCACACTATATTATATTATTTATTATATTCTATATTATATTTTGCATATATATATACATATTATACTATTATATTTTTATATCGTATCAATAGTTATTTATACACTGTATTATGTACAATTAGATTTAACTACATTGCATTTGAGACATGACATTGCAGCGGCTTGTTTGGCAACCATCCTTCGCCATCGGAACATGGGAGGCTATGTAATTTCTTTGATAGCAAGTCTGGCTGCCGTTCGAAGCTCAGCCAACGTTTGCATCGCTGCCCCAAAATTGGGTGTTGCAGGGCTGCAGGGTCGACCCCTGGTGAACATGGAACCAATGGATATTGCGTCATATGTAAGAATGATGTGAATTATCAATAACTGCTTGGTGGTTTGGAACATTTTTTATTTTTCCATATATTGGGAATTTCATCATCCCAACTGACGAACTCATATTTAACCCCAACTGACTTTCATATTTTTCAGAGGGGTTGAAACCACCAACCAGAAAAACAGCACCAAAATGAGAAGAACCTTGATTCAACCAAGAAACTTTGGGCTATAAATAGAATTTGATCAATGATAATTTTGACCACCCCTTTTGATCAATGGCCATATCAGGTACCTAAATTGGAGGCCTACCATGGCCATATCAGGCCTGGATTTCCGTGAGCTCAGGTCATGGTCGGCTTTGTACCTTCGCACATGGCCCAGAGGTGCCATAGATGATAGATGGGTATGGATCAATACCTATAGATACATTTTTAGTGGGATGAACATCCATTTTAACCCAGCTATGACTTGGGGTGAACAAAAGGTACCAGGGTTTTGACACACTGCCAGATGGATAATGATGGATAATGATGGATAATGATGGATAGAGAGAGAGGCGACTCAGAGCATCAACCACCTTGAAACGTCATGTTCGGTCCATCAGCTCGCGAAAAGCCATCCATGCATCACGACAATTTCCGCCACCGCCTTGCGCGGTTCTACTGGTATATTTTAATTAATGGCATATGACTCATGACGTGGAATAGAGACCATGTAATATAATTACAATTTGACTTATCAACGTATGTCATCTTAATCATGAACTTATCAACTTATCAACTTATGATAACTTATGTCTAAAATCAATATTGCGTTGTGGTTTGACATGCTTTGACTATGACAAAACAACTTCTCAACTTGGAAACTGTGAAGTTGTGCCGGGCATTCTCGCAGGAGTTAAGAGACGCTCCAGACTTTACTAGGACCCAGTGACTTTCGTGCCTGGCGAAGCAAAACACCCTATTTCAGGCACCCCCCGATATGTAGGCATGAACTTATTGAGGCATGCCATGGCATGCCCAATTTGAATGAAGATCGATGAAGTGACAGCTATGGTTTTCTTCGGTGGGAAGACAAGAATTCAGAAATATTCAGAATGTGTTGCAAGAGATAGCAGGAGGAAGGCCTACATGAACAAACGATAATTCAGATTCTTCATCCAGATTTGGGCGATGCAGCGATGCATGTGCCTGGGTCATCCTGGGTCATCCTGGGTCATCCTGGGTCATCCTGGGTCATCCTGGGTCATCCTGGGTCATCCTGGGTCATCCTGGGTCCATGTTGTCTTTGGCAGTCACCATGATTCATTTCCAGAGGGTTAGCTGCGGTTAGCTTGGTGCATCTTGGTGCTTCCCAGCTGACTTTCATCTTGAGACTCTGGGCTTGGGATTGTCTTTTTTTGGGATTTTGACCATCACTAAAGCAAGGACATTTCTTGGAGTTTTTCAATATCCATATAAATATCAATAAATATCCATATAAATATCCATGAATATCCCCTTAATAGTTGGGGGATGTGAACATTTTTTCGGACATTTAACTGACATTTACCCTATGGTAAACATACAAAAAGCTATTGAACATGGACCATAGAAATAGGTGATTTACCTATTCAACATCGTGATTTTCCAGCTAGCTATGTAAAGGTTTACCAGAGGGTATCACATCCTATGACATTTAACTGACATTTAACTGACATTCACCATATCCATAAAATTCCATAAATATCCCCAATTTCTGACATTTACCAACCCCTCTCTAAGGGTGCTTTCTTCACGTTGCGGTCGGTCAGGACGTCCATTTGTCCTGAACTGCTTCGCACGGGGCGATGTCGGCAGGCGGCCCGGACAGCTCCGTGCCGAACATGTTATAAAACCCATAGGAAAATGGAGGTTTTCATAGGAAAACCATAGGAAAACCCTAGGAAAATGGATGTATACCCTCTGGTTATGTCAAAATAGCTATTGAAAATGGCCATTGAAATAGTGTGAAACACTAGCTCACTAGCTGATCATTGATCATCATTGATCATCATTCATCATCATTGATCATCATTTACCCGCCGGTAAACGTTTACAAAAAACTATGGAAAGATCCACCATTTTATAGCTGGGAAAATCCACTATAAATCTGGTATTTTCAATAGCAGAATGTTAAATTACCAGAGGGTAAATGTTATACACATACTAACAGTTACTAACATAGTTGGAAACCAACGTAGTGTTGTTTGTTTCATTATTAATATCCCATATATATGGAGCGGTGCAAGACTTCGACGTGTCTTCAGTTGCCAAATCGGCATGGGTATCATGGTATGTTGTGATATATTGTGCGTATGACTTGAAACTTGAGATTGCACGATCATGCTGAACACAACCTGTAGTGCGCCCATTGATATAGATATATATATATATATATAATCAGAAATGGGAACAGTGTAAATCAATGTAAAATGACATATAGTCTGCACCAACTACCAACCATAGTCTACGTATGTCTACATATGAATGGTATGGATGGTATAAACTACAACCGTCTACATACAGTGTGACCGGCCGCCTAACAGCCAGGCTGCCGCATGCCAATACGCGCACAGTCGCTCAGAGCTTCGGTCAATGCCAGGGCTACTGAAGACGAGGAGCGGTTGTGAATGGGATGCTGCGGCATGCCAGCGCAACTTGAATGTAATTTCCCAGTGGAAACTTGGTTGGGTAGTTTCATACTTAAAACAGAAGCTTTGGCCACTTTCGGCACCTCAGAGTATTTCAGAGTATTTCCCATGGTTCAGATTTCGATTATAATGATTAAAAGTCCACCCAACAGATACAGCAATTTGATCATGTTTAGTATTGAACCATAGATTTTGGCCTAATTTGGACCCAAGCCTCGCTTTGATGCCACTAGAAGGATGTGCGACTTTCATAAGACTGGGACATGTATGGCTGGAGACCTGTGTCGATTTGCACACGAGGCGCGCGCCGCCGCGCGCCAGGAGGTCATGGCAGTATTCCAATTGTGGAAGCTGTTGATGGTTGTAACATGTTGTAACATTGGGACCTTAGTGGAATATATATAGTTATTAACCATTATTAACCTCATAAAACATGATTTTGGTAAACACCAAGGACGCCATCAGAAACTGGGTCGTCTTTTTTCACAGGAACATTAACGGTTGGAACTTCTGTTGTTTAGATAGGTTGAAACCAGTGAGATCCACAACTGATCCTTCAACGAACCTTCCATTGCTGATTGGAACCTGTTGGTGATCATGGGTGATCACCAACAATGGTAGCATCTCTACCATTGTTGGTGATGAACTATAGAACAATATATATATATAGATATATATATATATAATAATAGTAACAATAATAATAATAATGATAATAATAATAATACTAATAATAATACTACTACTAATAATAATAATAATATATATATGTACATCAAATATTCATCATATATGCGATAAAGATATCACATATGCATCTTTATACCTCTAAATTATTTCTAATTGTAATTACCTGTTGTGTATAAATATATATATACATACACATAGCCTCATACAACATAGCATCCAATCACTTGGAATCACAGGTGGCTGAACTCAGTGATGCAGCCACCGCATGGGTATCGACCAGCGCGAGGCAATTCCCGGGGTCCTTTAAGCAGGGTAACTATTGGGATCCCTAGGAAACACAAGGGTTTTTTTTCATGGGATGGTTGCCCATCTACGCAAAAATCCTACCACTTGGACGATGAAAAAAATTCCCTATGACGGACAAATCATGACAAATCATTGGTTTTGGATATGTCATAATTTTATATAATTTTCCCAGGTTTATGATTATTATGTGACTATATTTGATGAACTTTGCGTCAGATCATCTAATGGTTATCTAATGGTTATCGGCTGGCGGCTTGTTCAGATTGATGATTCGGCCCATGTGGCCCTGTGGATCAAGGTCGTGATGAGTGTTTTCTTATTCATTCCTGTGTTCATTTGATTAGCTTAATGATATGTGTTGCGTCTGTAGGAATATGATATGATATGATATGTGTTTGCACCTTTGGCCGGCCTTTGCTGCCTTTGCTGCCTTTGCTCTTTTAGTGACCCCTAGAGTTGTTGGTTACCAATGCATCGGTGATTTTAGTTGGACGCCTTGAAGCCTCACACATGTTTCCGTCATCTTGAAGTGGCCATCTTGAAACCATCATCATTTTGAAGCCATCATTACGAGCCATCATTTCAAAAAATACTATTTTTAAGGGATATTACTCACAGATTTGCAGGGTCTCATCGACAGATGACTTTAAAATCATAGAATTCATAGATTTCGAGAGGATACTGCCAGTTTCATGGTGCGGGCTTGTTTTCCTGCTTTGAATGCTGAGCCCCTAATTTTCACTGAGCTACAAATCAAATCTGCTTCTTATTATCCCCATGTTGGCCAGTGAATATCCCTATGTTTTCAGAGAACATTATTTATTTAGTCAATTTCTGCAGACCAACACTTAAGATGTTGGTAAAACACAACGTAAAACATATATGTGTTCTGGTTTACAGATGATGACCGCAACAGGTTTTGGTCGCTATTTCCCCAAATTTGGTTGACGATTCTCCAAAGATGGTGAATATCTCTACTAACTGGGCTGCCAATGATCCCAGGGATCCTTGCGACTTGGACGAGGAGGACATCGGAGATATCGGAATAAAGCGGAGATATCGGAGGTTTGTTGTTGACACATAAATAGAAAAACTATAGGTTGATATTGAGATGATTTGCCCATGGTTGATATAGGAAAATGAAGCATCTATAGGTTGTATCGCTATATCAAATATGAATAAATATTATATGGCATGGATTACCTTGTTGATTGGTTCTACTGTTAATGGGGTCCCAGCTATGGCTGGGTTTTTGGACTCCCCGTGGCCTCGTCATGGAGATTTAGATGGGATTTTTTCTTTGAGCTGAGGAAAAACGGGGTTGGTGTGTGGGTGATGCTGATGCTTTGTAAGAATTCAAAAACTCACCAATTTCGACAAACACATAAAGCTGATGCAAGCCGTGCAAGCCTTGCTTGCCCCGTTCCAGACACGTCCAAGATCTCAGAGGGTTGAAATGGTGGGATCTTGAATTCAATCCACGCTCATTGACACGCCAATTTTGCGGGTGCTTGACTCCCTTGACCTAGTATTTCCAAGCAAATTGAGAAGTGCTTCATGTCAAACATGGTCCATTTTCGTCGTCCATGTTCGGTTGAAATCAGGAGGCACTGTGTTTTTCAACCCAAAAATCATCAGCCTTTTTTCGCTGTTTTCATGGAGTTTTTTGGCCAAACATCAACAGCAAAACGATAAAACGTGGCTGGGAAATCCCCGAACCCAACGGATGTTTTTCAATAGGAAAATCATCGTAGCACACATCGGCATTTTGCATTGCCATGGAGCTGATTCCCGAAGGCTTTATCTAGTTGGTTTGAAAACCCTTACATCCACAGAGCACTAATGTCCAAAAATTGGAGTAATTAAAGAAACATCATTATTGGTGGTAAAAAAAAATCATGTCCATCGTTCATTGTCCCAATATATTATATATATATATATGTCAATATCTCCCAGGAAAATCCATTGATAACTGACATATGATTGAAATCTATATGAAATCTAGAAACCAAAACATACTTGAACGGTGAAAAACAACTCCCAAATCTCTAGGTTTGAAGTCCAAACGATCGAATCTGGAGGCTGAAAAACCAGGACCCATCCAGCTTAGCTCCAGCTTGAGGAGCTGGGGACCGTGGCCAGCCAGGCAACCGCGGATGAAAATCTGAGGAATTGACCAAGAAATGGTAAATATCATGGGAATATCATGGGATATAACCTGGTTGTTTGTTTGGAACATTTTTTTTCCATATATTGGGAATTTCATCATCCCAACTGACGAACTCATATTTTTCAGAGGGGTAGGTATACCACCAGCCAGTAACTCATGTTTATCATGGGAACATCAACTTAAGCTGAATTATGGTGATGATGATGACATGGTTTGGTCTGAAAATGAGGGATTTACCTCATATGGACATGGAAATGATGATTGAGCAGTGGATGGAGTGGAGTAGCCTATTTTCGGACTCACTCAGATAGACTTGGGAGATTTCACATCTAGAATAAGAAACAAAATAAAACCAACATACCAAACAACCAAGGGAATCTATGTGGGACTTTGTGCGACAAAGAACATGATATATTCAGGATACATCATACCATTAAAAGTGGTACAGGATTGAGGTGATTGAGGTGATTTTTTTCGCTTCTCCCCGGTGAGATTTCCGGTGGTCTTTTGAGCATAAAAAAATGGTGCCCAGTAGGGTGATCCAAAAACGACTGGGATCGACATGTGCCTTAATTCTATGGTTAAAACATGTTAAAACCACCAAAGAATGGATGGAATCAGGTATGAACATGACCAGTATCCTGCTGGTTTCCTGGGTTTTTGATTTTGGAGACACTTTAGGCTTGAAGGCTTGAAGGGGGTGAGAAGGATTGTTGGCTTCCCAACAAGAACTTGTTTTTTAAATAACTAGTATCATCCCGGCTGGATTGAAACGCAAGTTGTTAATATCTAGAGTGCATTTAGGTTTGTCGGAAAAGAGGGTGTTGTCTCAATATGCATGGATTATCATCATGTTCCCCATTTAAACTGCCATTTGGTACACCCCAGTCTCAGTCAAACCGAAATATAATATTCTTGCTTAGTTTTGCAATATCAATCCTTATATTCTCATTAACATCCCATAAACTTCAAATGAAACGGCCAATAAACCACCAATAAAGCACCAATAAACCACCAACAAACCACCAATAAGCTAACAATAAACCACCATTTGTTGGATTCAAATCTAAAAGATAGCCCTTTGAGGCCTGAATTTTCAGGCCCCGGCGGCCCCGGGCTGCAGATCCAGAAGCGGCCACGTTTCAGTGTGCCGATAGAACTCATGGTTCATCATGGTCAAGCCATACTTGTACAATCATACATTGATACATAGTACATAGTACATAGTACATAATACATAATTTATAAATAAATATATATCATTATACATCTAAATATTATACATTCAGACAATTATTGATATTTTGTTGTTTACCAGGTGTCCTCCTTGCGTCCAGGACGTCGCGCTTCAAATTCTGAAAGAGCTTGAGGCACCGCGCCGATCTGAGTGACTTCTGTGTTGGTATCCCCAAGTCACTCTATGTAGATACCCCATGTATACGGTATATGTGCACACATATATGTATGATATACACAATGACATATACAGTGTGTTTATATATATATAGAATATAATATGTATAATATGTATGTATGTATGTATGTATGTAATGTAATGTAATGTAATGTAATGTAATGTAATGTAATGTAATGTAATGTAATGTAATGTAATGTAATGTATGTATGTATGTACTGTAATGTATGTATGTATGTATGTATATATATATATATATATATGTATATGTAGATGTATCAATGATGTACATACATAACATCATATTCATATTATATATATACACATACCTAGTTTATTCAAATTGAAGCCACGAATCAGGCAGCCTCGGATGTTGGAAATGGCATAAATATCAGAAGTGCACTTGCTGAGCCTCATAGCTATGGAAAATTGCGATGTTTAATGGTTCAATCATCGAAACAAATGGGGGATTTTCCATAGCTATGTAAGTTTACTGGAGGGTAGTGGATGGTATATAAATTCTCCCATTAAAGGTCTCACCTTTTCTGACCTTTGTTCATTGTGTTTTATATTTTTTTGAAAACCCTCCGGTTAAAAAAAAAACGGTCACATGGCCAGCTGGAAAATCCACCAGGAATGTCATGTGACGATCATTTCGATCATTTCCCCGGGGGAAGCTTGGGGATTTGCATAGCTATGATGGATTCATTTGTGAAACCTAGATGGGCTCTGAAAATGGTATACCGGTATACCCTAGGGTAAACAATGGTGGAAACCATACCCTCTGGTTATGACTAACATAGCCATGGAAGCCATGGCCCATAGAAATAGATGGTTTACCTGGGTTTACCTATTAATAGCATGGTGGATCTTTCCATGGCGAACTGTTAGTCATAACCAGATGGTACATCAAACAGTCGCTGATCAGCTCAAGTCTCCAATTCATTTCCGAGGCTGGCAAAAAAAGATTTCCATATATTTTCCATAGTCATGGGGGTACTCAGGTACTCGGTTCTCATCCAGCTATTGGGATTTTCCATGAAATAAACCAACCATAAAAAACGGTACCCTACCGTGACGACATGGACCCCCCGTGACGAGATAATTCTCCAGCAGGTTCGAGTTCGGGCAGCCCAAATCAGTCAGTTGGAGGAGCGTCTGGGAAAAGGTGTTTGGTTTCGATAGTTACCCTCGGGTAAACTAACATAGCTATGGAAAATCACAATTTTTAATGGGAAAACTCACTATAAGTTGCCATTTTCAATAGCTATGTTAAATTACCAAAGGGTATGGGGAAGCTATGGGAAAATATGGGAAACTGGTGGAACAGATGGTGGAAAGTGGGACACAAAAAAGTGATGAATTATTCTAGGAAACCTCGTTGGACAATGTTCTCCAATGAATTATTCTAGCTAAACGTTAGTTTTTTTTGGTTCTTCAATGGTTTCTAGTGGAAAAAATCTGAATTCTTCTACGCCAAATCGTTGGAGAATTGGGTGTTGCAAGCTGCCAATGTGATGGGACATCAGACACGGGGAATGTATAGGGTCCCTGTTTTTTTGAATTCTTGGGTCCTTACGTAAGAATATGGATGTGTGAAAAAAGGTAGGTTGCCCCCAAATTCCACAGGATTTAAACCTCGTATTTTTCCTCGCCGTTGATACTGGGTACAGTATCCCAGTATCCCGTTGTGAACAAACATGGACAAACCATGACAACCCGGGCCCTATATGCGCCATGGACATTGAATCAGAGCTTTCCAAAATGAGAATTCAAGTATTGCAGGCCCGGCTAGCGGCTACACTAGGTTTATCTCAGATAGATATTTCTCTATGAAGATCAGATCTTTTGGGGAGCCAACCAGAATTTGGATCGAAGTATTGTTGGGTAGATAGTGAAAGTAGATGAAAGTAGTTCAATTCCAACATTAAGAATCGTTAAGATACATTTAATACCGTTGGGGCCTTGGAAAATGGGTGTCAGCTCCAAGCATCCTTCAGGAGAGCGGTCGTCCTGGACCTGTGTCTCAGACTGTTGTTGATATAGCCCGACTGTGAATGACGTCCGGGATTTCTCTTCACATGAAAAGCAGTTTTCATGGCTGATGTTCCATGATGTTCCATGAACAAGTCAGACACAGCCATAAAGTAGATGGTTATACACCGAAGAGTCAAACACAGCCACGGAACATCAGCTATGAAAGTAGATGGTTGTCTTGTTGAACAAGGGAAATTTTCGGAATTTTTCTCAGGTCAGATGCGACCGGAGCGTGCCCCAATATTTCCACGTTAGTGGGAACAATGCTGATGAATTACTAGCGCGATGGGGTTTCGGGGTATCCAAAATTATGAGACAGATCCGTATATTCAACGAGTGGGTAATCAGCAATCATGAGGAGATGTAAAAACATGCAACTTACAGCATTGACCTACATCAACAAATGCACATGAACACCAGGATGTTGGTTCATGCTGAAGACTAGGGTTCAAAATCCATAGGTTTTTCAGATCCAGGCCCCAACATGCCCCAACCATCCGTAAAACAATACAGTGCGCTGTTGGAACTCATGGGCTAAGTCTGCTGATCCTGAGGGCACCACACAGCCAAGTTCGAGCAGTGTGCCAAGTGGGCACAGTGTTTGGGGCTCAGAGATGGGAGAGTGGCTTGAGCAGTGGCCCATTGTGGCCCATAGTGGCCCCAAAAGGACCAACCTGGTCATTGAGCAGTGGCTTAAGCCCTGCATACAGATGCAGATGCATACAGCTTCATATACCCGGCCTGGTAAACTATATAACTTAACACTTCGCGAAGTGGAAAATCACCATCTTTGAGAACGGTAAATCAACGAACTAAAGGTGCAAATTTCTTAAGGACATACCCAACCTGGTTATGACTAACAGTTCGCCATGGTATAGATGGCCCATAGAAATAGATGGTTTACCTATTAAAACCTCCATTTATAATGGATTTTCCATAGCTATGTTAAATAACCAGAGGGTATCTCTGGTTTACCTATCAATAGCATGGTGATTTTCCATAGTCATGTTAGTTTACCAGAGGGAATTCCCCGTTCCCTAACTGGATATTTAATGATTTTCAATGGCGAACTGTTCGTCATACCGATCTCAGGATCCATGGCGACAGCGGCAGCAGATGCTTTCCCAGGACGGGAACCGGCCGATAAGGCGAATAAGGCGTAGCCGATTGGTGGTAGCTTTGTGTTCACATGAAAATTTTGTCATGTCATCAGTTCTTATCATTTTTTATGAGGATAACCAGGATAACAATATGATGACTAGAGTTTTCGATCATCATCGTGCTAAGTTCGAACAATTCCATGTTTAGTTCGATGAATGTTCGATGATTTTTCCAGCGAATAAAAAGACCTCCATGGTCAGTTTGGGGATTTCCATATGGATTTCCCAGCTAGGTTGCTTGTCTCAAAAGAATCTTGTGTTTTATTTGTCTTGATCCATTCCCAATCTTTCCCATCTTGCCATATGGAAACACAAGCGGATGGAATTTAAATGAATTTAAGGAGGAATCACACACACACACAGTTGTGGCCGCCAATTCAATACTTAATTGCCTTATTTGCGTTGGTCATTTCATGTATGGGTCATTAAAATCCAATAATTACAACATATTTAGTTTCATACTGGGTTCTTCAAAAAAAACGGCCAACCAACTTGACCTCTAGCGAGGGCAGTTAGACACCCCTGGTCCCGCAATTTCAATGTTGCGTGAAAGCAGCGCTTGGCGGAGCCTTCAAAAAAACAGCCATTCTTGCTTCGGCCATTGAAAAGTGATGAGTAGCAACATTGATACAGGGGCTCCGGGGGCTTCCGGTGCATGTTGAAACTTTTTTGGTCGATGGCTGTTTTTATTGAAGAACCCGGTATTTAGTTTCATGTGTCTAATGACTTTTATCAGATTACATCCCTATGTTATCTTGTTTGATAGCCACGTGTCATCTTTGTGGACGGCCAGGAATATGTTATGATCGAGGAGAGCATAGTAATGCTGCAGAGGCAGTGGCCAAAAATAGAGGTTTTGACTTGTGGCCCCAAGTCATAAACTACCATCCCCAACCGATGTTTATGAAATTGACAATATAGTCCTAGCACTGGGATGATCTAGATAATCACCCCGGTTGGTTAACGAATTGGTTTATGAAAGCGGGTTGCCACATTGTGCAGACAGGTGATATCCAACAGATACTATACCCTCTGGTAATTTAACATAGCTATTGAAAATCACCATTTTTAATGGGAAATTCCACTATTAATGGTCATTTTCAATAGCTATGTTAAATTACCAGAGGGTAGCCCAAAAATATGCCAAGAATGTGGTACCGAGGCTTCCTGGTTATCTGGATGAAACCCTGTATGGGGAGCTATGAGATCACTACGCTTTGTAAGTGTAGCCCCAGAAGGTCTTAGTACCACACACAGTTGGTATATATATATACAATTATATATATACATATATATATATGTATACGTCATACGTATATATATATATATATATGTATGTATGTATATATATATATATGTATACGTATATATATATATATACACATGTTACATATATACATATATATACAACCCATCTGTTTTAAATTGATGTGTCCAACAACTCCCCCTTCATACCATATAAGTGGCATGCTTCATCCATTGGTTAAAGAACATGTCGCACTCCCAAGGGTTTGAAACCAAGAAACAATCAACATTGGCAGTCACTAGTCACTAGTTGGAGTTCAGCTCTTACAGTACTACCGAGGCCATGCTAAGTCCATGAAAAAATAGGACTAATTATTTGGATTTGTTTGAACATAGAATACCACCAAAAAAAACTGCAACTGATAATTTCCATTAACATTGCTGATTGTCATGTCGATTAACATGCAACTTGGAGATATATCCAGTTTTTAGACGCAGCCAATTTGGATGTAGTTGGTTGTATCCTCCATTACATCCGTTGTAGTAAATTACTAGTTATTCTACATCATAGTTGCTTACCATGACATACCATCACATCCGCACCTTTTTTAATACCCTTGGAAACCTTAGACCCATTTTTGTAATTACCTAGACCCTCATTAGCTTCATTCTTCAGGATAAACATAATTATATCATTCAGTGGTGTGAAATAATCGACTAGATTTAGTTTTGAGGGGGTCTAAAGGCTGAAGCCAAGGCCTTCAGACCCAATTTTATTCGGTCAAAAACCACCTATTTTTCTTTCGGTCTCTTTTTGGGTTTGGCTGCGGAGGTGGAACAGTTTACAGCCCGAAGCTAGGGCTGCGAAATCCCAGCGAATGGTGGTCCGACGGATGCGGCTGATTTCGAAAAAAAGGGGGGATCCTCAACACTATGACTATGGGTTTCAATACTACATATACGGATATTATCGGATATTCATATGGTCTATTTTTTGATGATTTCGGGGTACCCCCATTTCAGGAAACCTCCATAATATCCAACATACGTGTCATGGATAGAGTCAAGATATCAACAGCAACCCCAATGTGTTGGTGTCCCTCTTTGGGGGATCCTGGCCGTTACATTTTCAGACGCATCCATCGAACATGTTTCGTTTGTTTCAGATGTATAATATATATATATATATATTATGATAGACACATTACGTTACCTTACATTACTTTACGTTACGTTACATTCATACATTCATACATTCATACATTCATACAGATATTTGATGTATATATACATATAGCATAGCAATATCACCCTTTAACCCATCATGTCCTCATAAAGCAGTTGTTTTCATAAAGTTTCATGCCCCTTTTTGTTGTGGCGAATGGATTATATCCACAGGATGTCATATTGTTGGATCCCACAGATTCCCAATGATTGTTCAACTTGTTGGTTAAATTCATCAATTTTTTGGAAGACAAATCGCAGGCTGCAGCTGGTGATCCAGGTTGGGTGCATCCGATAAACCAGTCTACATTTGTCATACCTGGTGATAGCTGATCATGTGGGATACATATATTAGATAATACATCACGTCCGCTAGAATCTATTAGATGAATCATCCAATTTCTTTTTTTGATGATCATTTTTTCATATTTTTCCTGTATATGATGTATTTTTCCATGTCTGTTTCGGCTTGGGATTGGAACTTTTCCGAATTTTTCGCACGTCGCGTGCCCGGCCTTGGACCTGAGGCGCAACTCTTGTCGCAGCTTCGGCATCTTCCTCAGCTACGAGGCAGCCAAATCCCTGGGATTTCAAAGGGCATTTCTTGGATTTTATGGGATGGAAAAGTTTTTTTTTTAAGTAAGATTTCTTCTGGATTTCCCAAGAGTTTGCAGAATTGACCATTTTTATTGGATGCGATACATAGAGTTTTATTGGATGACTTGGACCGAATTGGATGTTGGATGTTGGGATTTTCCCCTTGGATTTGATGCGAGAATTTTCTTGGGACCTAGAGGATGATCCAACGGTGAAGTGGAGAAGTAGCGGAAGCAACAAAAACGTGTATCGATTTGTGTATACATGCGATTTCATAATATAAGATAATATAATATATAATATAATATATAATATAATATATAATATGATATATATATAATATAATATAATATATTATATTATATTATATTATATATAATATAATATATAATATATAATATATAATATATAATATAATATATTATATATATATTATGTATGTATTAGTATTTTTACTGTCTATATAAATACACATACAATTATACAGTTGCCCACATGCTGTGGAAACCACGGGTCACCATTCGCCTTGCGGAATTTGAATCCTAACTATGGTGAACAATAAGATATACCCTCTGGTTATTTAACATAGCCATGGGAAATGGCCCATTTATAGATGGTTTACCTATAAAAAATGTGTTTTCCCATGGCTATGTTAAATAACCAGATGGTAATTCAATACAATAATGATGTAATATAGGTGAACAATGAAAATAGAGTGGATGGCCACGTTAAACGTTGGGTTCTGAATAGGCCATATATGGTTTTGCCCCAAAATTTGGTGGATGACCACAGACTTGTGGCCAATTTATATTGCCATTTCAAGATGGATTTCTTTGGGTACAAATTATGATGCTCTGAAAACCATAAAGAAACATAAGGGGTACCCTCTTGAAATAACATAGTTGGTTGTCTTATTAGTAATAGTTTCTTCCTATCTAATCCCTAATGATGTTAGTTGGCTGATAACATAATTTCTACCAGTAGCGGAAGTTTCAAAAATAGGAAACCTATAGGAGAGGTTGGTTGTTGTGAATCAGGGATGGCAGAGCGAATCCACTGATGGACCGAAAGGTGCTTGAGGTCTCCTCTCTTTCTCTCTCTTTCTTTGACTATCTACCTACCTATCTATCTTATGTATCTATTTATCTATCGATCTATCTATCTCTCTGTCTCTCTCTCTCTTTCATCTAATTACCTATCTATCTATCTACCTACCTATCTATCTATCTACCTATCTATCTATCTATCTATCTATCTATCTATCTATCTATCTGTGGTGCAGCGTCATTCAGTGTAATCTAGTGTAGTGTAATGTAGTGTAGTGGAGTGTAGTGGAATGTAGTGTGGTGTAGTGTAATGTAGTGTAGTGTAGTGGAATTTTGTGTAGCGGAGTGTAGTGAAGTGTAGTTGTGTAGTCGTAGTTGTAGTTGTAGTGTAGTGGAGTGTGGTGCAATGTAGTGAAGTGTAGTGGAAGGTAGTGTAGTGTAGTGTAATTTAGTGTAGTGGAGTGTAGTGGAGTGTAATGTAGTGTAGTGTAGTGTAATTTAGTGTAGTGGAGTGTAGTGGAGTGTAGTTGTGTAGTTGTAGTTGTAGTGTTGTGGAGTGTAGTGTAGCGTAGTGTAGTGGAGTGTAGTGTAATTTAATGTAGTGTAGTGTAGTGGAGCGTAGTGTAGTGTAATGTTGTGTAGTGTAATTTAATGTAATGGAGTGTAGTGGAGTGTAGTCTAGTTGTGTAGTTGTAGTGTTGTGGAGTGTAGTGTAGTGTAATGTAGTGTAGTATAGTCGAGTGTGGTGTAATGTAATGTAGTGTAGTGTAGTGAAGCGAAAAGCGACATCTGAACTTCCAAAAGTGGTCCGAACCCCTAGTGTTTTGTACATTTTCACTTCGAAATGTGCTTCGCGCCACAATGGCGTGCACTTTTTCGACATCTGAACCTCCAAAAGTGGTCCGAACCCCTAGTGTTT
>Ga0126342_10011261_pt1 | contig 15982 bp, 10 predicted proteins | sample Cyp1metagenome_FD_92528 | JGI IMG/M metagenome (GOLD analysis project Ga0126342, IMG submission 92528) | Coral microbial communities from Lord Howe Island, Old Settlement Bay, Australia - Cyphastrea 1 metagenome | ecosystem: Host-associated > Invertebrates > Cnidaria > Coral ... | reverse complement strand
TTATATATTATATATTATATTATATATATATATATTATATATATATTATATATTATATATTATATATTATATATTATATATTATATATTATATATTATATTATATTATATTATATTACATTATATTATATTATATTACATTATATTATATTATATTATATCATGTATTAGATATCATATTATATACCAACAAAAGTGAGGATGTTTACCAACAATCATGTGAATACAAGTCAGCAGTGCAATTTGGGACCCCAGAAACTTGATGAAATGTGGTTTAAAAAGGAAGGGGGTCGCACTGTATTTGTGGACAAACGGTGGTCCGCTTGAAGACTTCGGAACACATCTACACTCCCAGCAATCATACCCTTTGGTAATTTAACATAGCTACTAGTATTGAAAATGGCCATTTATAGTGGATTTTCCCATTAAAAATGGTGATTTTCCATAGTTATGTAAACGTTTACCAGAGGGTAATCCTCCCCGATGGGATCCCAAATCACAAATCCATGGCATTTTCCAGGACTTCGATGTAAAAATGGGAAGGGATTGGCGCTTTATGTTGATGCTGAAACAGAAACAAACAGTTCTTGGGATGATACCACCATATCACCATATCATTTACACAATCTACAAATTACAGTTTGGCCATTGCGATGTCGCTATGTATCACTGGCCCAAATTTTTAGAAGACCCTCAGACCGTGGTGCCCTGCACCTGTGAAAATCGAACATTTGGGACTCCCAAAACTTCTTCCTTTCTGAAAAGGACCGCAGGATCCCCGCCCCGATTTCTGAAAATAGAAAGCACTTATTTCTACATCAACCATGTTTATCCATGTTTAAGGCTTCGCAACGCAAGTGCAAGCTACCTTGGGCTTTCCAGAAATGATTTTTATGATCCTACAGCGCAAGCTCCCGTAGATGGCAAGCCACCGAGCCCGGCTGCCAACTCCATCTTGAGATGTCAGTGGGTTGGACCTGGGGTGGTGTCACACACGTTCTGTGGGAGTCACACATGATATAACTGGATATAAAAACGGCTGATAATATATGATAATTATTTTACTTCGAGTGATCCCCACCATGTCCACCATGGCATTTCAAGGCATCTATTCTGACATATATTCTGTCAATGATCATACAAATCCACCATCACCTCTCGGGCTGCCGGAGGAGGAGGACGGAGGCGGAAGCAACTCTGATAAAATCTAGAGGAAAAACGCTACACCCAACCCAAGTCAGCAACCTAAATGATCCTCAGTCGACATTGGTGCAAAGCTTATGCTGCGTTGCACAAGAAAAAAAAGACGAACTCCTCACGGTGAATAAACATGATCAAGGATATGCCAAGGTTCGATTGCATGCATAATCTATCCATGCTTCAGATTTGCACCGCAGTCAAATCATTTACTTCATCTTCCAGAAGGAAGCACTCCAAATAGCCCTCACTGCACCTAAAAAGTCAGTCACCCGCTGACCAGCACATTTGCATCACGAGCTGTACCAAATGTTGGTCAAGCTGATCATATTACCATGCAATGTCTAGAATCTGTTCCAACCCGTTGATATTAAGAGACATGTCAAGAAACTCCCCTAGAACATCTAAGAATCATAGTAATCTCAACAATGTTTTAGAACATCTAAGCATCATACTAATCATATATTAGAACATTTAAGAATCAAACAGTAATCTCAACATTACCAGCCACATCCCAGCCACCAGTGCCATCTGATAAGAGCCATTTCAGTGGACCACCAGATAACATAGACCTGGATTTGACGAAACATATTCGTTTGACATATGTGTATCATTGTATGTACATCTCTGAGTTACTATATGATAAATATATATATATGTATTATAGTTACAATCAAACATAACAATCTATGATCAATAATTATCAATTGTAACTATATATTTATTAAGACATATTGACACAGTTTTCATTGAGACAATCCTCGAGCTGGCTCGTTTTCAGCTTGGTCCCAGACGGACTCCTGGTATTCCAACATCGCATCCTGTCCCCCCTTCCATTCTGGCGACTGAGCCAAGACTCTGCACCTTTAGTCCAAGGATCCGAACTGCATCGAGGTACCAAGGTACCAAAAAAAAAATGGCCAAATGGCAATCCTACGACGTGGAAAATGATGATCAAATTGATCAAATGTCAATTATGGGTAACCATGGGTAACCTATTTTCAGACAAAGCTGTATTCATCTACCATCATCTACCCATCGTTTGGGTGATCGAAGCAAAAACTTCTGAGGATTTTCTGGTCTTCATTAAATCATTGATGATGGTTCCGAAATAAAAGTCAGTTATCCACCAATTCTGGTTCCAAACCATTTTTAGGTGTTCAATTTCTCGTGTTTCTCGGTTTTGTGGCTTCATCCAACTTTGATTCTGGTAACCTTCTGTCACTTACGACTTACGAGCGCCTCAGCCTTTCAACATAGCGCTCCGGACGCTGCGATCAGTTTCCACTCGAAAAAGCATAAGACTCGCCGGAAAACCAGCACTTAAAATCGCAACATGTTTAGATAATGAATCACACAAATCTACAATGCCAACAATGCTCAGTCATTGTGTCAATAAAATTCAAAATAGTTCAAACACACTATCTTCCGAAGCCTAACATCAGTTATTGTTTGCTGGCTTTTGAACATGTCATGTTGAAAAGCGATATCCCCAAGTCAGGATGTTTTCAGCCCGTGGCGACTCGCTTCAACTGCAAAGAACACAGTAATAATATGTTTTCGAAGATGTTTTTGCACAACAGCAGCATAGATAAGCATTAAAAATCATCAAGGTACCAAACATATCCAAACATGAGTTGTTAACTCAGCCGTATCCTTCTCAAACAAAGTCCCAGGAAACGAGGCACGTCCAGAGTTTCTTTTTTGTTGCGGCTCTCTGGTCACGTCGGCCATTGCAAACGGGCCTGCCCCAGAGCGAGACATGTTAGCCATTCCCACTTCTCATGATATGAACACATATATATATATATAGATGAACACAAACCCATTAAAACGCATTGACATAGACCACTCGTCAAAAGTTTTGAAGTGCCTATTTTCCAACGTCCTTAGATTGATACTGATACATTTATTGACTCAATCAAGAAATGAGGCAACATCTTTGTATATGGGTATGGGTCAAAATTAGGTACCGCAAAATTATGGATGGTGAATACTAAACTAGACTTTCACATCTGTGGTTTGCTAGGTCTTCCATATTGACCCACATCCGTATAGCCGTTCTGAGTTTTGACAACGGCCATGTGCATATTGTGGAAACTCCTGGCGCCAGTTGGACGATCTCCAGTCATCCCATAACCATAAGCACCGTCCTGGAAGGCTGGCGCTCCACAAAGTCTTTAGGAAATGTCAAGATCAAGACATACTTTGGGGGGTGAGCACAGAACTAAGCTAGTTTCCAGAACTTGTCTTTCAAATATGTTCAACTCACAAGACTTGATTCTGAAATAACGCAATCCCATTCTCCTAATATAACCGACACCTCATAATTATGGTCCCTGTGCAAATACCTTATAATTATCTACTAAACCATGGTTCCCCGAGGGAGTTTTTCTCTCTGTTGAATTCCGGTGACCAGTTTTCTGGCTTCAGATTTTTCACAATCCCAGCAGGCGATTGAGCCGGGAAAAACCATAGTTGATGAATATGTCTTTGAAAACAGTAGTTTCAATCGTACGAATCGTACCTCCTGATGATATGTATATATATATATATATATTACTGTATATTCATACATATTCATACATACACACATGACTCAATCATTTTATGAAGCTAACGAACCATGTGGATGCATGGTGCATTTTGACTCTTTGAGGAATCCATCTTGACAGGCTGCGGAGCCTGGTTGCTTCCCTTGCGTTGCATCGCGCTTTGTTTGTACAGTGTCTCTCCTGGCAAAGCGAATGGCGAGGAGATACTAACGGTTTAACCCAATGGCGAATGGTGCCCGATACATCCCCTTTTACCGGTTGCTTCACCATTGCACCAGCTAGTCATAGTTAGTCATAGCTAGTCTAAGTCAGCGACTAACCAAAAAAAATCACCAGAGCTTTCCTGAATCCTGTAGTTTATATGTAGCTTATATAATTATCATGTTCTCCTTAAAGATTGCTCATTCGGGGAAAAACTGGTACACCCATTTTCAGACGCTCCAAAATATGGTATTGAAGCGGCTATTTATAGATATAATATATAATTAACTAATAATAATATAATATATATATATATATATCAGCATTATATATATATATTATATTATTAGTTTATTAATATCTATAATATTATTAGTTAATATATCCCATCGATTTTATGCTAATATAATATATGTATATATCCCATCAAATCAGCATTTTCACAACCCGGCCCATCTGTGTTCCCGGCTGCCGGAACCTCTGACTCTTCGTGCAGGTTGAATCACCTCTGCGAGCACTGGACGAAAAGTTCTGGAATTCTATGTTAAATCCAAAAAAACTATGGTAAATCAAACAAATCTATGGTAAATCTATTGTAAACCCCCACACATGTTAAATCTATGGTAAATCTATTGTAAATCCCCAAAAATGTCAAATCTATGGTAAATCTATTGTAAATCCCAAAAAATATTAAATCTATGGTAAATCCAAAAGAAAATTCTGCTTACACCAGCAAGAGAGAGGGTATGGCCCCTTTTTTTCCCTTGGCAACGAAGTCAAAACCACCAGGACATGCCGCTCACCTCTGGCAAAACACCACAGAAATGCCATGACCCCGGCCCCACATCCCGTCACATCAAACTACTTCGGTCCTTATTATGTAACTTAAAAGGATGCTTTTGGTGCCTGTGATCATCTCACAGTGTTGCATATGGGTCCCCCAAGGAGGATGATTACTTCTCATGATTATGATATTGCCGATCGTCGAACTCATGTTTGTCCTCTAGGAAGGTTCTTTTGTGAATATTATGTACATCCAAGCTTTGATTTTACGACAGTAATGTTTACTTTACCATTGTACATGATCTTGATTCTAATGCAACATGTTCTGCTTGGACATGCATCCCAGCGAATGAATGAAAAAAAACATGTTCATACCCTTATCAAGCATTATGTGGGGGATAAAACTCCACGTATTTGTACTGAAACTAGATGATATAAGACCTGGGCATAACAGCCTCGCACCAACGAACCAATATCTTTGAAAGCACCAACCAGACCACACTAGCATGAGGCTTAGACCTCAATCAGGGCGGCTTGTGAGCAGTGCAGCAACTGCTTGTTTTACTATTATTTTCTGAGATTAGATTGGATATGATTGGATAAATTATATATCCATATATCTCCCCCTTAAGCTAGATATCAAATAACACTACACACAAACTAACCACATGTTTTCCCCGTATTTTTAGTACCTGAAAGTTGGGGCATTGCTCATAGCAGCTGCACCTCGTCATTCAGCTGACTCAAATCTGGGCCTTCAGGAAGTTCATCGCCAACACCTTGCCAGAAGGAGGTAACAACTCACAACTTACCCTCTGGTTATGTCAAAATAGCTATTGAACATGGCCATAGAAATAGTGGATTTTCCCATACAAAAAAGGTGATTTTCCATAGCTATGTAAACGTTTACCAGAGGGTAATAATTAGTAGGAGATCGGACTGTGACTATCATGTGTTTCTTTTTCCCATTGCAAAGTCCTAATAATCGATTTAGGGAGGGGTCAGAATTACGCACAAATGGGTCAATGCCGATATGACTCCAAGGGGCTTTCCGCAAGACCTGGCACTGCCGCTGCGAAGCTTGGGAAAAACAAGGCGGTGAAGTCATAGAATACCAATGAATATAATTATTCAATATCATGTATTCAACTGAACAAACATGCAGCACAGGAATGGAACATGAATTCATATGTATATATATATATACTCAATATACATATATATAATACATGTGTATATATTAATATTATATTACATATTATCATATATTAGATTTGAAATCACAAGCCGCATGGGTTTGGTTGGTAAACAATGAACGCATCATTTGGGAAAGTGTCGTAGCATGAGACCCTCCAATTTGGTGGGCTCAGAAACCACCCCTTGAAGCCTTGGGCATGGCCAAAGCCACTACAGTCAAGCTACAGAGACCATATATCGAAACCCAGGTACTCTGGTTTTTGCATTCCGAATACGAGGAGTCTATTCTTATGTTCCAGCTATTTGAGATAATTAAAAAATATTAAAAAAAACTACCCTCTGGTTATTGAACGTATAAAATGGCCCATCTATATAGATGGTTTACCTGTGATTTTCCATGGCGAACTGTTAGTCATAACCAGATGGTAATTCCATATTTCATATAATTCCAGTACCTAGGCCCTAGATCCTGAATTTTATCACATCAGATCCTCATGTCCAAGGCCGCCGGCCTTGTCACTTCGGAGGTCCCACAATGCCAGGGAGCTGCTTTTCGAACAGGTGAGCAGCCGCGCCTGGTGCGGGATCACCAACCCGCGGGTATCAGATCCAGGACCCACAACTTGTGAAGACATTGTCCCCGAGGGACGAATAAATCCTGGCTGATTGATAAAGAGTTCTCTCCAACTGATTGATAAGGGCTTATGTGCTTATGTGATTTTCAGTGATTCTGTAAATGGCTCCAAAAATGGTACCTGCAGGCCCCTGCCGGCCCTGCAGTTCTGTACCCCAAGATTTCATCAGATTTCGTCGTTCAGAGCTGCCAAGCTTGGATTGGGTGGTTTCAACTCAGCCGGCTTTAAATCATCCCCAAATCGGATAGGCATTTTTTCACCACGAGTCGTGTAGAAATCACCTCAACAGCCATGTAGATCACCTGAGGCCCCCAGACCCCATTCAAAGCCACCGAGATTAATGGAGTTCTGTCCTGAGTCGTGCCGTGGGAATCCGTGGGACATGGGTCGCCAAGTGAGATGAGAAGGTCAATGGAGATCGTCTTCTGATGTATCTGAGGTGGGATGGAAAATAATGAAACAGCCAGATATATTACTAGCCTTAGGATGACTTAGGTATCTTATATGGTCTAACAATAATTATTATGATCAAAAGAGCGTATAACAGTAAAAACAAATATGGAAACTAAGACTAAGATGATTTGATAATTATTCCCTGGCCCACCAGCCAGATTGGAGTGGTCAAACTACTTGAATGGACTTGGACATAGTTGGACATAGTTGGACTAACATCAATTTTGGCACCACCTGGTCTGGAAGCACGATTTTCCACGTCTTGGCAGCTTCATGCGACAGGCGTAAATGAAGGCCATTGAATGTCAATGGCAATCTACCCAAAACGCTTTGAGCTGCCATTCTGATGCCTTCATTGTAACGAGGTGTCTGTCAATAAACGATATCAACCCCAAATTCAGTTCGTCCACCCTCAGCAACCCAGCGGCCAGACCGAGATGGAGAAAAAACGTTTTGAATTTTTGAGCATGAGAACCTTCCGAATTTTGGAACAAATCGCATGCATCCGTTCCCCGCCCATGTCGGTGTGAAGCTCCAAACCAACACTTTCAACATTGCGTGTCGGCTCTGGAACCATGGTCATGTTAAGCTGTTTCAGCACTTCATTGATTCGGACGTTATCGTAGTAATGTTGCAACGAAACGCTCTTGGCAGAGCCTGAAACTTTGGCTTCAGCAACAATAGCACTAAAATTGTTGAGTTGCGACGATTCATGGTTGAGACCAATCTGCAACCCAGGGCAAACTTATGACCGAGGTATTCCACTCTTGGCGTGGTTTCCCAGCAGCTTGACCCCCATCGACGTCAAACTTGAGTTCCAATGCAGGAGAAGCAGGAGCTTTCGAGTTCGTTGAATGGATGGCGCAATTGATTTGGTGTGTGCCGAAATATCTAGCAGTTGTTTACCAATAGCATCATTTGGAAAAGTGACAGAGACCCTCTGCTCATATTCATACTGGTTTCCAGCCACTTTGATGGTCGATTTTTTATAAACAAACCCTTTGAGTGGAAGCATAAACGGTCAGGCGGCCCAACTTTTTGCATTGGAATCAGCCAGGCTGGTACTTCCATGACTTCTGTAGCGGCAAACTTGGCAAGCTCCAAGGTAGAACTGTTTTCTGTTAACGTTGTCGTGTGCAGATCAAATGGTGTAACCAAGAGTTCCCTATATCACCGGACCGAGGTACGTGTGCTCACATTGCCAAGAATTTGCAGCTGCACGATGAGCAAGAAATTATCCTCTGGTAATCAGACATGGCTAGCTGGGAAATCCCCGAACAGTAGATGAAAGTTTCTAGGTGGTAAAGTCGTCTCTTAATGGTGAATTTACAATGCCAAGCCATGTTCGATTGTTCAATTAGGTCCCACCTTTTGGAGAAGATGTGGCCTCAAGTCCTTCAACTACTATAAGCATCGGTGGTTGAATTTGTCGCCACAGCATGCGAATTGAACACTGCATGTGGACGATGCGGTCCGACCAACTGGTCGTAATTTTTGGCGAAAATCCCCACAGGACATATTGATGAACCTTGTCAAGGAACCAAACCGCTTCCATTGATGAATGATAGATGGCAGTGTGTCAAAACCTTGTACCCCTTCTGTTCACATCAAAATAGCTGGGATTTATGGATGTTCATCCCACTAAAAATAGTATTTTCATAGGTATTGATCCATACCCATAGATCGTCCGAAGTGGTGTCCTGTCGTCGTTGACAAGTTTGATCTGGATGGATCTGCTCCAAATTTTGCTGCCACCGGCATTGTCACCAAGGTTATTCCACGTGAAACGGCGCAACGGAGGTCAACGGCGGAATCATTTTTATCAAGCTTGAGCCAGGGCTGGAGCCAAAAGAAATTCTTTATCCTTCCTATTACTGTATCTGTTCAATTATTTTCAATTATAGGTCACCTTGTGACAACGAGCAATCTGTGAATCTGTGATGTTGGTCGTTGATTCATATCACCTAAGCTGGGTACTGCCAGGCTCCATTCCACACGTTGGTGTACATGTATGTGTATAATTATATAATATATTTATCTTTTTCCAAACCCTGCAACATAGGACCTGCCATTTATGGGCAATTATTTATTTATGTGGGTTGGTGTAGACCACTTTCTAACCTTAAACTTGCCGATTGGTTGGGTCAAAATGTCAGTTGGACGCTAATTCAAGATCGAAGAAAATGATCTTGTTCCATTTCCACCATCGATTCCGTAAAACAAATGCCGTTCTTTATGTAATTTCCCCACTAAAAACCATCGATTTCCCAGTCAAAAAATGGTCATGTTTCATGCTGCCCATCCCAAACTTCCTGGGGGTCGGGTCCTTCACCTGGCCTTTGACCGGAGAAGGCACCCGGAGGTCCCACAGACACCAGGAGCCTGGGACGACTTGGTGGTTTTGAGCCCTAGCCCTCTGAAAAATGATGGAGTGAAAGTCAGTTGGGATTACCCTCTGGTTATGTCAAAATAGCTATTGAACATGGCCATAGAAATAGTGGATTTTCCCATTGAAAATGGTGATTTTCCATAGTTATGTTAGTTTACCAGTTGGGATTATTCCCAATATTAATGGAAAAAGAAAAACCATGTTCTGAACCACCAACCAGTTAATGATATATAGATATATATATATAGGCTAATAGGGATTCATCACCTCCTTCCCTCTGGTAATCTGTCATATCTATAATCTGTGCAAAAAGAAAAATCCGCAGATGTTTTTGTTCCATCTGTTGCCCGTTCTGAACAGACATGTTGCCATATATGACATATGGGCGTCCCATGTTACCCATCACTCTCATGTTGATTCCACCATTGACTATGGATCCCATGGACCGATCCGGATCATCACGGAGGGGCCCGTTCCCAGGGAAGTTTTGAGGCTCACTGCTGGACAGTGGGATCTGGAAATGGTTTTTCATATGCTTCCAAAAAGTCTATGATCAATCCTGGGTTTACTTTTTTTTTGCGAAAACATCGGATCTATTGAGCACATGTTTTGCTAGGTCTTGAATCTGGGACTGTTTCCTACCTTTAATATCCTTTAATCACCCTAATCCATGCAATGAAGATTTTACCACATTGTATATTATATGTATATTATATTGTATTGTTTTAAATTATATGGAAAATCAAGTAAAAGTAATTTGACATCAATTGAAATCCTTACTTGAGATCATTATCCAAAACTATTCCAACCACGTTCCATCAACTTTTCCTACTATATGCATTGTTTGGGGGGCCCTACACTAATCAAGATCCAACATTATATATATAATATACAGTACATATATATATATAGATAGATAGATAGATAGACAGACAGATAGATAGACAGACAGATAGATAGATAGATAGATATTCGTACATATTCCATAGGAAATATATTCAGCAGGGTGAACTCAGTCACCGGACCGTCCGCCGCAGCGCTGACAAACTCATGGTACGAGGCCTCCAAAATGGTACGCGACCAGTGGATCTCTGTTCAGTGCACATGATGCAGTTCCATATCCAAACTATGCCCATATCTATGTGTATACTGTATATGCTTAGTTCCATCATATTTATCATAGAAATTCATAGATTATCACACAAAAAAACATAAAACATTAATAAAACATATCCCATATATTTGTTGGTTCACATCATCCAGCCGACAAAGCCACAGCCTCAGCGGTGTTGAAGCGAACTGCCTGGCCAACGTGGGAACTGCCGTGGAAACCAAGGGGCGGTTTCGTGCCAAAATCTTGAAAAAACATTGGAAAATGCACCAAAATTGTCCCTCAAAGAAGTCCAATGATGTCAAAATATGTCAAAAGACTCTCAAGACATTTGTTTCTGGATGCAATTCGTTGCTGTCATTTATAGTAAGTTCTCCATTTACTGGTTAAATAAAGGTTCCTCTAAACTGAAATGGCATCAACATATATTCTGGACCACCAAAGATAGCATGATATCATGCAGAATCCGAAACGACTCGCCAATCCCCAGATATCCCCGATATCCCCAGTACTTAAGTTTGATTGCTTTGAGATCCGACAGCCTCAGAATAAATCAATAGAATGGCCGCTTGAAAGGATTTGGATTTGTGCCTGAGACCCGTGAATTATCCAGTGAAAAATGTATTCTACGCCAAATTTGAGATCTGCACCGTCAACGGAGGAAACCTTGACCTCAATCTTTGGCTGCCCTGATGGAGGGGGTGCCAGCCATCTGAAAAGTGTGAATCAAATACACTCAAATGATCTCAAACGTAATCCTTGTCTTCCTGAAACGAAAAGATCAACTCGTCCCTATCAACAAATGCAAGTTGCAAAACTGGCAACTTGCACGAGCCAGTTTATGTTCAATGACGGAAACTCCAACTCCAGTCTTTTCTCAAATCAAGAGAACGAGTCAATGCTGGTTGGTGGTTTTAACCATCTTGAAAAATATGAAAGTCAATGGGAAGGATGATCCCATATATTATGGAAAATTCCAAACATGTTTGAAACCACCAACCAGCAATGTTCCTTTGGCAAACCCTGCATGGTCTTCTTTTTATTCCCCAAATTTCCAGCGGATCAGACGGCAAACCCTCAATGACAAACGTCATCGAGCCCCGAGCCGCGTGTTTTCCCGAGCCGAGATGTGGCCATCCCCTCAGAAAGGCTGACGACAAAGACAGCAGGCGATGGAAGCCGAAACAAAACGAGTCCGATGATCAAAGATGTGGTCCATCAAATATATACATATAGATGGATCTATCTATATATCAAAGATGTACAAAGATGATATATGATGATATTTATATATATATATATCATAAGTTCACCTGGTTGTTTCACCCCAAAAAATCCCCAAATCATCACAAAAATTGCTTCGCCGATGAGGGATCAACATCCAAGGTATGGATGATCTTGACAGCTGAGAAAGTGTGGTGTGTTTGGCATGTGGTTTTTCTCCTCATTAAATCACCATTTCCTGCAGAATCCAATCTTGCAACGTGGAAAAGCTGACAAATGTAATCACCATTATAAGACATTGCCATATTGATCAGAGTATATTGCCATTAAGTCACCATGTTCAGACACACCTGATTGATCAGAGTACAATCCCCCCTGCCATGTTCCAAAAAACAAAGACGCTCCCAGGGCAACCAGGCGCTTGGTGGCGCGCCACACATCCGTGTCCCACAGGCGAACATAACCGTCCTCTGCTGGTGCGAGGCAGGTTGCCGAAAAAATGAATGAGGAGATTTGGTGAGTTTTAATGGGATGTATTGTAAATGACATTACCCATATGATCCATGGTGCTGGTATATATGCTAACATGACTGGGGTATATTGATGGAATCCATGTTACCATATATAGCATACATGGATCCTATGGGTTATGATATGTAGTGACCCCAAAAAATAGATAGAAAAGTGGAAAACCTGGACAGATGATGCAGGTATAATCTATCCAGGAAACACCGTTCTATATTTTCTTGGGGTGCTATATATATATATGATTGTATAAGTATGAATTTCAAATGACAACAGCCAAGTCAACAAACTTGTTCTTTACAAAGCTATAATGAGATAGTACACTCCCTTTTTGGAGAAGACAGGGTTCTTTAAAGGTCAAACCCAAAACAACAGTGAGGAACACCCAGGAGTAAGAACTCTCTCCCCATCTCCTGGGATCCAGCCAGAATGCGAGAAAGTCGTCTGTCCTTGCGTGACCCCTCGATCAGTATGGGAAAAGAACACAAACACTGGCACTTCTGTCTACCTGGACACCCCCCAGTACCCATAATTACACATAATGTAAATATATATATAATATTACACATATAATATGTATATATATATATATATAATATTATTATTATTATCATTATCATTATTATTATTATTAATATAAATCATCATATATACATATTATCTGGTTGGTGGTTTCAACCCCTCTGAAAAATATATTAGCCAGTTGGGATGATTATTCCCAATATATGGAAAAATAAACATGTTCCAAACCACCAACCAGTTATATATTATAATATAATAATATATATATATATATATTTATATTTGGGATGTTTGCCAATTTTCATGGGTACTTGGAGGCTGTAAGTATTTGTTGGTTGGCAGAAGCATGCAGGCAATTCCGTAGACGGTGCCGTCATAGTGATTTCTACCCCACCAAATGGGTCGTTACGGACCACCTGGGATGGAAATAAGGAACTTTGAAAGCTGAACCACCAACCATCCTAGATTTGAAGGGAACTTTTGGAGTATTTCACAGATTTTTTTTCCCCTTGATGAGAAAAACTCTGGACAAAGACCATAGTTTTCACCACCATTTTTTTTCCCCTTGAAGCAAATCTCGGCATCTGGGGCCACGCAACCACGCACATGCAGTCGATGGGCGCCAGGGGGCTCCTGTAGTGGCTGGGATGATTTTTTGGATCAAAATGAGGGGGGAAAGCCGATATATCCCATATTAAATTGATCTAAACTGAGCACAAAAAGTACGTAATGTACCCATCATTTTAGGACTTTGACCTTTTTTTCAAAGGTACTTGAAGGGTCTTGGGCTTGTGGTACTTAAAAAGGTGAAAAAATGCTGAAGATGATCCGAGAACCCTTGCTTCCCTTTTGACACTTACCCCCAGTTTCCTCAAATGTGCCGCCTGAATTCTCTGTAGACCTCAAACAAGCAGGGATGACACCTTTTCTGGCAACTGGCTAGGGCTGATGGCAGAGACATTCTCTGGAGGTTGCCGATTCCAAGCACCCAATTTGTTTCAAGTCGGTTGGGTTCACACTCCCAAAAACATAGAGATTTGTGGGATGAATCCACCTAATCACCACGCAGACCCTCCAAGTACCCGTAAACATGGGTAAAAGTCCCAAAATCATGGGTATATTACCGCATATTTAGAATTTTAGAGCTATTTGGGGGTATATAAACCGTAAATAGGTGAAGCAATCATAAATAGGTGCTATGAAATAACGGTAAAACAATAATAGTCCATATATCTATAGGTAAAACAATAATAAACCATCCCCCAAATCACCATATAAATAGGTGGTATGAACCATTCCCAAATGGCTGGTGTATTATTGTTTTACCCACAATGAAACATCTACAAATCTAGGTCGAGGTCACCGCCTCACAGCTCTCCTGTCCCTCAAATCTCGAAGATGTTCTGGCAGCTCAGCAGAGCTTTCCTCTGCCCAGTAGCGCACATGTCCATCCTGAGGTTCGCGAACAAAACCCCCATGTCCAACTGGGTCCTATGGGGTATGGATCAACACATGATTTACACTGGTTTCTCATCGTTTTCCCGATTCAAATGGCGAGTTCAGAGTATACTTTCACACACATCCGTATTTGGTTGGCTTTGTTTGGCACTAAGGTGTACTAAATCAAACCAAGGAAGGCTATTATCACCTGATTTGGAGAAACCTGTAATATGAATATATATATATATACAGTATATATATAATATCCCATTCACATTAAACATCCCCACCAGAAACCATGGTTATTGACAGGGATTTGCACATATTTGAAACATATTGAAACCATCTAGGGGGTGTTCAATGTTAGAGGGATGAGATTCATCATCCCACTCTCACTCTTTATAGTTGAGTCTGTTAAGTTCCTATTCTTCATGACTATATCCCTATATATATATATATACCATATATATATATATATACACCATATATATATACACACCATATATATATATATACCATATATATATATATACCATATATATACATATATACCTAGATATATCTAGATACGAGTATACACTATAACTTAATAATTATACGTCTAGATACATGGGTCTAGATATGTCTAGTACCTCATGTTCCCATTCGGAATTTTCATTCACATCACACATGTTCTTGGCTGTCTACCTGCCATCTGGGATCCTGGCCTGCCCAGCACTAAAAGCCTGAGGCAGAGGCCCCACTGCCCCAGCCGGAGATTTCAATGTCGTTGTATTCAACCGTTCAAAGCTCTATCATGTTCGGTTGAAACTTTACTCCCCCAAGATTGGATTTGTTCATGCAGTGAGAATTACAATAACAACATGAACAAAACTATTATGCTTTTTGTAGGGTCAAGATACTATTTGTCAAGATACTATTATATATGTGTATACATTTGTTATATTCATTACAGTAATGAATGCTATCACAGAGTATAGCCTTCTGCATTACTATTGTCGTCATTTGGTATAATTAGTGCTATAGACTATAGGCTATATTTGTATATATTTGTTCTATGTATTTTCTAATATGGCATACTATAGCCAATAGCAGTCATACATGAGTAAATACGAGTGACTATAGTCTATATCACTTAAATGCAATGAATCAACACTATATGCAAAAAACCACCAGACCAGTCAACGAAGAGAGAAGGGGCTAGGCGTGGAAAAACCCAGCACTGCTGCACACTATATGAACATAGCCACATAGCCTTTTACCACTATATATGGAGGTTTCCGTAGTGGTACCCCAAATTATCCAAGTCATGGATGACCACAAAATACCCTCTGGTAAACGTTTACATAGCTATGGAAAATCACCATGCTATTAATGGGTAAATCAACTATTTCTATGGCCATGTCCAATAGCTACGTTAGTCATTACCCAGAGGGTAGGTTGATCATCTGATCATTTATAGTGAGTTTTCCCATTAAAAATGGTGATTTTCCATAGCTATGTAAACGTTTACCAGAGGGTATATCCCATTCATATCCCATTTATAGATGGTTTACCTATAAAAAATGGCAATTTTCAATAGCTATGTAACAAATTACCAGAGGGTAGTATTAAAACAACCATGGCGAACGACTGGGCATCCCTGCCGAGCCCTGCCTCGCTCCCGCACTGTCCACGCAGGTCACAGCCCCGCGGTGGGCCGGCAGAATTCGCCTCTTTTTTTCAGGTCAGATGTGATGATGGAAGGATGC
>Ga0126342_10011260_pt1 | contig 15984 bp, 14 predicted proteins | sample Cyp1metagenome_FD_92528 | JGI IMG/M metagenome (GOLD analysis project Ga0126342, IMG submission 92528) | Coral microbial communities from Lord Howe Island, Old Settlement Bay, Australia - Cyphastrea 1 metagenome | ecosystem: Host-associated > Invertebrates > Cnidaria > Coral ... | reverse complement strand
TACAATAGGGTATGTGTAGGATCTGGTCTTATCACTGCTTGACAGGTGAAGTATCTGTTCTTATCAGTGTGACGACTGGAGGCTCTTTTAGGATCAAAAGGCGCGCTGCTCTGCCTTGCACAGTATTAAATTGATATCGAATCAAAATGATTGGTTGTTTTCAGGTCATCATCCATTTTGGTGGCAACTTTTTGATGGACATGCAAAAACCATCAGAAACCAAAGGATCAAAGGATCTGACACGATCAAGCACCTTATGCGATGTGGCATCCGGTCTCTTAATTTTTCAGGACCGTGAAAATGTCCTGTACAGCCAAGCTGCCAAGCAGGTTTATTTGTCCAAACCTCTAACCAAAAACAGAGGTGTCCGAAACTTCGTGAAGTGATTCTTGCTGCTCTGGCGGTTTTGGTGGTGTCTCGGTGGTGCCTCAGTGGTATCTCGGTGGTGTCTCGGTGGTATCTCGGTCATGTCTTGGTGGTGTCTTGCTGGTGTCTCGGTGGTCTTGGTGGTGTCTCGGTGGGGTCTCGACGGTGTCTCGGTGGTGGTCTTGGTGGGGTCTCGGTGGTGTCTCGGTGGCGTCTCGGTGGTGTCTCGTGGTATCTCGGTAGTGTCTCGGTGGTGTCTCGGTGGTGTTTTGGTGGTGTCTGGGTGGTGTCTTGTGGTTGTGTGTCGGTGGTGCCTCGGTCATGTCTTGGTGGTGTCTCGGTGGGGTCTCGGTCGTGTCGGTGGTGTCTTGGTGTTTTGATGGTGCGTCGATGATGTCTCGGTGGTGTCTCAGCGGCTTCCACGTTGATTCAAGGTGTTCACGGTGTCTTGGTCGTATCTTGGTGGCGTCGTGTTGGTGGTGTCGGGGCGGTTGTGCTGGTGGTCCGTTGGTTGTGCCATGCACCCGGTAGTCTTCAACGGTTGCATGCTGTTGTCATGACCACAACGGCGACGACGACGACGATGATGGTGCCTATGATGATGCTGCTGCTGATGATGATGATGATGATGAGGATGATGATGATGATGATGAAGAGGAGGAGGAGGATGAGGATGATGAGGATGATGAGGATGATGAGGATGATGATGATGATGATCATGATGATGATGATGTTGGTATCGATACCGATATCCTTATCGGTATCGATGATGATGATGATGATGAGGACCATGACGATGTCGACAACGAAGACGATGACGATGTGACGACGACCTTGCGTTTCCAGGTTTGGGTTGAAGTGGGGGGAGGAACGGATGTTGACGTATGTTTTGAAGTAACTTAACGGAGTCCATGCAGCAACCAGGCCAGTGGGCTGCTCACCTCATCAGAGGAGTTGACATACCTGTTGCATGCTACACTTGCACCGAGACCCTCGCGCAAATTTATCAAAGGAAAAGGTAGTAGAATAGAAAACCAACAGGAAAAGAAGGACATGATCCCGACAGGAGGAAGGAAAAGAAAGAGGGAGGGATTGAAGGAAGGAAGGAGGACGGCAGGAAGAAAGAAACGAAGGCCTAGCTCCAAAATGCTGCGTGCACTTTCCCATGTACACATGTTACTTTCAAAGAGTTGCAGGTCCCAAGCAATTTGCACATGTTGGTTTCAAAATGTGGCAAAGACCGTGCAGTTTACAAATGTTAGCCGCAACACGCTGCAAACACCATGCCATGTTGTGCAATCTGCAGATGATAATTTCAAGATGTTGCGAATACCGTCCACTTGCAGGTTTGAGCTTCAGAAAGTGGAAAAAATAGCATCCAATTGACAGACGTCAATGTCAAAATGCTGCGCGTGCCATGCGGTTTACCAGTGATAGTTGCAATACTGCAAAGACTATGCGATGCACTAAAACTGCGTACATTCTACAGTGTACAGATTTCTTGCTTCAGAGCGCCGTGAACATCACAGCACAGTTTGCAGATATGATTTTATATGTTGCAACTACCATGCAATTTGCCGATGTTAGCTTCGCACTGCTGCAAATATTACCGGATGGCAAAGCTCCGTGCAATGAACTGATGTTGCATCATGCCATGCAATGTACGGGTGCTAGCTGGAGACAAATACCGAGCAATTTTGCGGGAGATACTACGCAGTTTAGAGATTCTAACAGCAAACGACCAACATATGGTACACCAATACTTTCACACAGAGGTGCTTTCACAAAAACAAGTTTTCACACATGCATTTACACATACGCATGCTTTTACCCAGGATGGTTTTACACCCAAATACCTTCATGCGCAGGTGTTTTTACATAGGGATGCTTTTTTACAAAAACTTATGCACACAGATGCGTGGGTACTTGTACATATAGATGCCTTTACACCAGTGATGTTTTGAGTCTTGCTCATGTTTTCGTGGTGCTTCTGTGGTGTTTTGGCGGTGTTCCGGTGGTGTTTTGGTGGTATTGAAGAAACGGTATTTTTTGGGAGTAAAATGGCTCCCCGGACAATACCAAATTGGCATCAACGGAGATGTGAAACTTTGCTATTGGGGTTGTATGCTGTGTTTATCTAATCTAATCTACCCTCTGGTAATTTAACATAACTATGGAAAATCACAATTTTTTCTGGGAAAATCCACTATAAATGGTCATTTTCCATTGCTATGTTAGTTCACCAGAGGGTAATCCAATCTGATCCGATCGAATCCAATCGAACCTAACCGAAACTCATCTATCCATCGCAGACGTCCATCCAAGCCAGCCGCAGCTCCTCCAATTCTGTCCCGGAATCCCAGGGCGATAGTGTGAAAAGATTTATAGACCATAAGCCACCCAAGGGCTCTGGAGGATATTTTCTTATCTTTATTTACATCTATTCGCTACATTATCTCTTCTTTCTTTCTTTCGTTCTTTTCTTTCTTTCTTTCTTTCTTTCTTTCTTTATCTTCTTTCTCTTTGTTTATGTGTTCCCTGTCTTTCCTATGACTTGTTTCCTTCCCATTTCTACTGAATACTTCAAGACTGACAAGGCCCCGTACAGGTCCCGAAATGGAGCCCTTGCTGTGACAACGTATGCACCTTTCTGTTTCCTGTCTTCAAGTTTAGAGCCAACCTGCGCCAACTCTTCATGATTGACAACCCTGCAACGGCGGAGCCTCTGTACACGATATAAACTAGAATGCACACTATAGACATTCTGAAACCTGTTCCTCCTCTTTCTCCTCCTTCTTTGATTTCCTTTTCTTGTTTCTTTTCCTTGTAAGCTTCAATCTGTCTTCCATTTCCACTTGTTGTCCCTTCTTGGATGTGTTTTCTTGTCGTTTGTTGGTCCCAAGCTTAAATTGACCAGTGCGTGTACAGATGCATGGCCCTGGCATAAAGGGTGCGGAACAAATCTATCTATTCCTACGTATCCCTATCTCTATCTATCTACATATATACACACATATGTATAACATATAAAATCATATTATGTGTGTATATATATATATGTACACCAATTGCTAACCACCCATCTTCACGGACACCGAAAACCTTCGGCCCAGGGGCCAAAGTGGGAGTTACCACGCGGCCCAAGGTGACAGCTTTACCTCCCGAGCCATGGCTGACATGAAACCAGCCTAGGTCATTGTGAAACCATTGGTGAAATACTCTTCAGTTGGTTTAAATGGATCTGGGGATGGGTCAAAACCCTGGTACCTAGTGAACCCCAAAATAGCTGGTAAATGGATGTTCATCCCACTAAAAATGTATCTATAGGTATTGACCCATACCCATCTCAGTTGGAAGTGGATCTTCGGTTTCTAAAGCATTTTTCTCCTGCCCAAAGAATTCCGATGCCCCATCACCATCACCGTCCCAGCGCCTGTTACGGGGCTGCCAGCCCGTGGCTGTCCAGCTCGGTCCTGTCGGATTGCCAACTCTGACCCAAAGTTCCAATATATTGAAAAAATAAGAGTAGATACATGTAGAGTTTCTGATATATATATATGCATACATATATGTATACATATATATATATACATATGTATATATACATGTGTATATATATAATATATAATATATATATATTATATTATATATATGTACACACATATAAATATAATTATAAATATAAATATAAATATAAATAAATAAATAAATCAGACGGGAAAACCACTTCTCTGGTGCAATTTGGAAACCAAGAAACCAGTCGTCAACGACCAACAACCATTGTGTGTCATGGGCCATGGCCCTGCCGTCCTCTTTGCTTTTCCTCTGTGGAGAGGTTGAGGCTTTTCGAGCAGCTTCATGCCTCGTTCTGGGACGCTGTGGTGGAACATCTAAAATCATCCTGAAAGCAGCAAACAAACAAGGATAATGCTCCCTAACCAATGAGGACAAACAAAACAAATCATGCCAAACATCCAAGCACTTTTTTTTGCAAGTGATTTCTGCAAGATATTCCAGAAGTAGGACTGATGACCTCACCTTTTGGTTGTAAAGGTGGTCTACTTGCACTAGTTCCCCTGGATGGTCAGGAAAGAAAGGTCACTGGATTTCATCTCACCGCTGGCAAACGTTGAAACGTTTGACTCTGACTAAATCAGATCACCCCATCAAAATGTCTAAGCACTCACCCATCCACCATCATCAACCCCTCTGAAAAATATGAAAGTCAGGTGGGATCATTATTCCCAATATATGGAAAATACCATTCATGTTCCAAACCACCAACCAGTCATTCACCTACTATGCAGTAAGGTTCACCACACACCAACTCTTTGCTGGTGCTCCATCTTAGGCTCGCTCTTCCGTGCTGCCAGGAATGAAGCCGGCGCCTCCTGCCGGACGGTGGTCTATTGAATTGGGACTCCCGGTTTCAACAATTTTCAAGTGGGGAAGTTTTTCGATCAGCCAGGGTTCATCCGTGCGGTTCTGAGTTGCAGCCAAACATTTGCCAGATGATTCGTATTGTCATTTGAGCACTGTTCAAAAACGCTCATCACTTGATACTTTCCCATCATGGAGTTCATCCAGTTTGACAGATTATGTTTGCTCTAAAATCGTTCTCCATTGGTTTCCCATGAACAAAATTGAAAATAACTTGGCTGATAGCTTGGCGTCCCCCGTTTCAGGAACCATAGGGGCAAAATCTACCTCCTTTATCTTTATAATAGCACTTTTTTGGCTGGGGTTTCCATCATGGATTAAAATGACATACCAATGTCACTAATTAAGCAGTAAAACAACTACGCACAAATGATTCGATATTTCCAACTAAACTAATTAGTGTTGCCAAATTCCCTCTTTTCCAGGTACCCTCATGAACAATAGCATTAACATTCAATCAATCTTTCGATTGAATTTCCCCGTTCCAATTCATTTTCCAGTATGAGAGAACATTCCGAACAAACACAATCAAAAACTATATTTTAGCACCTATACTAGCAGCATTCACATTTTAACTGACCCCAACACCTTTATTTCTGTGCTGGGATTGATACTTGGAGGATCATCCCAGTTAGTAGCTGGTTCAGAACCTTGCTTAATAAGCTTCAAAAACACCATTTATCCCTTTTATAACCAACTTGCAATCCTCAGAAGACTAACCAGCTGCTACTAAGTACTTAGATGTTGCCAGAACCAGCTAAGTGGTCAGTAACTAGGATATATCAGCATCCCACCTAAGGGCTTACAATCCCATTTGCGAAGCACAACTCATGAATATTTGTGTTTCTAATCCCCGTGGTTGATATTGGCTATGTATTTCTCATTTTTCTTATACCCATTTCTGGTGTATAGAAATTGATGCTTGATATTGGTTATCTACCCACACATACATATATATATATATTGGGGTATCTACCCATACATATATATATATTCTCTTTCTTCTGGCTATACTCTCACCACCTAGCCATTCTCCACCGCCTGGGCTACAGGCGCCACAGGAAGTCGAGATGGCCTGGTGAAATGGCCATCTTGAAAAATGATGGACTTCGTCAATGGGTTTCGGATGACATCCCATATATTTAATGGAACATAATCCAAATGTTTGAAACCACCAACCAGGTGATTTCTCTATGACTCATGTTGCTAAAAAACAGTGACCAATAATGATTGGAGCAACTAACATGGTGATTTTTTATATTTCTTATTGAAATAAATGGTGGTTTGGGCAACCAACATCATGAAGCCAACTCAAAGGTGGAATTGACACACCCAGTTTCTTGGGATTGACGCGGGTTTCTTGGAGGGGGAATTCAGATTCATCCAAAATTGGTCCACTTTAAAAAGGCAAACAATGGTTTAGGGATACCGAAATTGCGAGAAACACCTCCGTGGAAATATCCGTGTACTATTAGCTGTATACTATGGACAATATCCTCTATAACATCGAAACATGGATGAAGGTATAGCTACGGTAAGGAGTATGATGCACTCATTACTCCCTTTTTATGATCACACAAAAAACTATCAATGACGAACGGAGAATTATTGCACTATTAATGTATTTATCTCTATTATTGTGATATACACATATATATATATTGCGATAAAATACAGCAGCTCCCAGCACCCTAAAAGAAAAGAGAGTTAAAATTGCTCACTTCCCCACCTTTTGGCTATGATTCCCCTATAGTAAAAATTGGAGATACTGTGGGCAATGAAACTGGTAGTGCATAGAATCATACGTCATGGGAACATCTAGGGAACGTGGACAACAATCATAGACAACTGCTCAAAGACTGCCACGTTCCCATGATGTAACTTATTCTATCCAAGACTATTCAGGCATGTGCAAGATATCCAAAATGAAGACTTAGTATGTGATTGTGAATTGCCACTTAAATGCCGGCTATCCAGTCGTTGGATGTGGGAATCGCTATGGGAACGGCCGGAATATGGGCCTTCTGCATTTGGACATGCGAAAACAAAAGCAGTGAGGATATGAGAATCTGCTGGTGATTGGTGGTTTCAATCACGACAAATGGAACATGGGGATTGAACCAAACCCGCATTTGGATGGCGGTGAAAATGGTCACAAAAACTCTTAGAGATGCCACCATTGTATCTATATCGCATACCGGCAATCTGAACCGAAAGGTTGGTTTGTGGTTTGAAGCCCCTTGAAAATGACTTCTCGATTGGGAACATCATCCAATTTCTGCCAGCGCTAAAAGTGCACACACACACGCACTTGTGCTCTCATCCCCATCAACACAAAAATTGATCCCAAGATGAAAAGATCCAATCCCAATCAGTGTGACCATTAACAGCTATTAACCATCATTTCATAAGGATTTCGAATGGAAAATCTGGAAAACCCCTCTCAAAGTGGATGATTTCCCCCATGCCGGGAAGCTTCGAATAAACTCAGCTCCCAGGCGATGGCTGGGGCACGGCTGTTGGAACTTCATCTGGGCGGAAAAAGTAGAAACCCATCAAAGAGACGGGGCTTCTTTCGATTTTTTTCTAAAAACTGTGAAACTTAGGAAGTTTACCTACGAAAAGAATGATATAATGGAATGGAATGATTCGCTCAGACCCCGTTTGCCCAAAAACAGACTAGTGTCAAAGCAATGAATTTCAAACGACCTCAAACAAAACAGTGGTCTTGTGTTGACGAAGATTTAAAATCTCCCAGCCCGGTGGAACAATGAACCATACCGCAATGAGGGTTTCTTTTAGGGTTTAGAAAAGAGATAAACATCTCCCGTCTCAAATGGAACAAGTAACCATTACCATATTCATAATATTCATCATATTCATAATCTTCATAATCTTCATCATCTTCATCATCTTCATCATCTTCATCATCGTCATCATCGTCATCATCATCGTCATCGTCATCACCATCACCATTACCATCACCACCACCACCACCATCATCATCATCATCATCATCATGATGGTTTGCCCGAATGCTTGTTGGGAGTGCGGGCAAACCATAGTGTCTTGCCATAGTATCATAGTGACTGACACAACCAATAATATGGGATGTTGGTGTACCTGAAAGACCTCATACATGGCCATTTTCATTGCAGAACATGATGATAATTCACCGGAATTTTCTGTTGGTTGAATCCTCATCTGTTGTTGATCCTTGTATCATTGAGATGGCCTCGATGCCCAACTTTATGGGGGTTTCCCCAGGTAACCAATTTGTGAGACAGATGAATCAATCTGTTCCCTGTGAAAAATTGCCATAAATTGGGGTATTAACATTTTGTGGCTGCGAAGATGCCACAAATGGTGCGCAAAAAACCCATTCTTGATGGTTGAATCAGGTTGAACCCCTATCCAAAATGGAGGTTTCCTAGGGCTACCCCAATCCAGTCGTCATGATAATTTTGGTGTTGAAATCCAGACGACTGGGCATCCCCTATTCCCTTCCTGGCCTTGTGGCATTGCAGGCCTTGTAGGCAGTGAAAAACACCAGAAAATAGATGGAACTCGTTTGGTATTAATCAATGGGAATACTGGTCATATATAGTACTAATATGCGAATATTAGCCAATACTGGTAATATCGACGCCAATATGCTAGTAGGCTAATATAGTAAATTTGACAAATTTGACATAAAACGACCATTGGTATTAATCTCAGATGGTTCATAATATTTTGCCACCCAACAGGCCAACAGGCTGTTTCAATGAGTAAAGAAATGAGGATCGGGTTTGCCACGGACAAAACACATTTTGGCATCAATACTTAGCAACAATAAGGATCAATGATAATAGTAATAATCAATGAAAACAATAATGACAATCGTAACAATAATAATAATAATAAAAACAATAACAATAACAACAATTAACAATAATAATAGAGTACATTTATGCCCCTCAATAGGAATCACAAGTCTATTCCCCTAAGAATAGCAACAAAGAACATAGTAATGGTGAGAATATGAATGGACACAATGGACAGGTGATAAAAACTGTAACATGGTAATTACAAAACAATGATAATCTGGGGTTAATGCGGAATTGTGGCGGCGCAGAACCCCCAAATCGTGACAATGAAACCCCAAATCATGATTCTCCCCAATGATACTAGGGTATGGGGCAATGGTGGTGCATGTATTTCAGAGATAAAATACATGCGGGTGTTAAGACATGGAACTTTAAACTGAAAACGAGAAACAGGCTGAGGGCTGACTAAAACCTGATGCTAGGAACTTCAACATCTTACAATAAGATATTACAGGGATTTAACTAAGCAAAATCTTGTGACAACCGGGCGCAAGACCAGCGCCTCAACATAGTGGAGCTGGAAGCTGGTTCCTGGCTGAAAATTCGAGTTCAGTTGCTGGTTTCACCTCACCTTCTTTGTGGTACCCAGTCAAAAAGGATCTAAGAAAGAGAATTCGCAAGTTGAAATGACATATCGCCTTTCATTTCAATCTACATAAACCCTCATCAACCTAGAAAAATGAGCGTTTACCCAACACTGATGGGTGTTTTGGACAAAAGCAATGAAAAGCAAAGGGTGAAGCTACTCCGGCGGTTCACCCTGAAGATATGATGGTGGAATTCTCATCCCATTTGAATTGCTGAAAATAGCAATGTTTGAGACCAGCCAGTAATTTACTAATATTGACTGCATACCGGGCATACCGGTTATATCCCCACTATACCCACTATGGAGCATGCCACAAGTCCCCTCCAACACCTCCAATGAAAGGAACCCCGCAATAAACCCTCTTCAAATGGCATTTGGTATGCTTCAGGGGTTAGTTTGGATTTCTCTTAGAGATATCCCGTTAATATTAACGGTTCTTATTAAACAGTCTCACAATTCTTCAACATTCGTCTTAAACCCCCATGTCCACGTAAACGAAGAATCGATGTGGAAAATGGCATGCCATGGCCCATCTATGGATGAATTACCCCCATGTTAGATGGCTAAATCTGATAAATATCCCACGAATCTGGGTAAATCATAATAGGTCACTAACCTGAAATTAGGCCCTATTGGGATCATTCACCTTACTACGCATCATTCAAGGCTTCCAGATCGTTGTAATTTACCCAGAAAATATAGCTGAGTGTAATACGACCCCCCTCAAAAAATCATTTATCATCATTATAAAGAATCATGAATCATTCTTTATCTTGATGATAAAAGACCTAAACATCACTAATCATCATGAACCATATTTGACCACATATTCAACCATGACTAACAATTCATAACCATTATTGTGGACAACTGGGGAGACCCAGCAGAAACGAAGCCACTAGGCCAGGTGCACCTGTTGTTCCGCGAAGCCGTCTTCCGCGGTCAAACTCCTGCGATGGTGGAGGGTTTCTTGGAGGCTCTGCCCATATTTCAACATTCAATGGGATATACATGTATATATATATATAATACATTCATAGCATGTAAATAACTAAGGATGTATGAAAAGTAAATAAACAAATAAATAAATACAAAAATAAATACGGACATACCCATACAGGCCCAAGCAATGGCAGGCAACCAGGCCGCAATGACAATCGAGTTTTCACAGGGGGATTTCTTCACCAAACATGTGGAGGGGACAGGGATTGACTCGAAAACCATCGCTGGATTTTTCGGATATTTCACCTTGAATCCGATGGAGCCGTGAAAAATGCTGGGTTTTTGAATGGCAGGTTTTCACGAGTTAATCTTTAATAATCTTTAGGCATTTGGCATTCTTTGAATAAAGGAAAACCTGCAGGAAAAACGTTTCCTGAATTGCACGAAGCAATTGTGATCGTGGAATACAAAACATATTTCACCATTTCTGATGACCCGAGCCCAGATGTCTGTTCTGTTGATCAAATCTCGCTATGATTGTATGGTTTTTTCAGTGATATGGGCTTGTCTCAACATGTAGCATACCCCCAGCCACATTGACACCTCTGTTGTGCTGTAGAACCTGTAGCTTGGTAATAGAACTTAAGTGTCAATATCATGATCCACGTGTAACGTCATCAATTTTCATCCCATGAAAGCCATGGATTTGTCCTGGTCAGGATGTTGGGCTCGTGGTCAAACTTTTGAAGCACCTTCTGCATGCCCGGCCTCAAAAAGGGGAGAGGAACAGAGAAACGGGGGACTTTCTGGATGTTTCTGGATAATGTATGGATAGTTTCTACGAAAACCTGCTTTATGGATCCTAGATACCACAAACAAGTTCTCCTTTTTCGATTCGAAGGATTTGTTTGTATTTCTGACTCCGTATGAATCGACCAAAACGATGCCTACCTGGCACAACATAGGTGGAATGCCTGGTGCTTTCAAATCTGTCCGATTTCTCAACTGATTCTTGAGATGATTGGGGTCGCGACTGTTCTGGTTCAGGGTGGTTTCCACCATCAACAAAGGTACATTGACACACAACAAATGGTGGCGTGACCCATCTGGGCACCACAAAAAAACATCACCCACTCCGGTCATACGATGAGGTAAATGGACGATAAACATGCACAGCGTTACCCTCTGGCAATCTAAGCCGTACCGGGTCTCTCCCCAATTTCTGGCGAATCTTCGGTGCGTTTCGGGAACGACCTATAGATGGGTATCATTCATATGCCACTCTAAAAAAGATAACCCATTAGCAAACCAAGTGCCATTTACCAATGGTTTAGCCAAATACGCGGTCGCGCTATCCGAAATTTCCATCGTGATTTTCATCATGAAGTCCTGATCAACCCATCATTCTCTGGTTGGTGGTTTCAACCCCTCTGAAAAATATTAGTCCGTTGGGATGATTATTCCCAATATGTGGAAAAATAACAAATGTTCCAAATCACCAACCAGTTCTCCATCGATTTTACAGTATTAGGAAAACCTTCATGTCACCCAGCTTGATTTCGATCCTGCACTGGGCTTCTGCTGGGCTCCCGCCACATGATGGACGCCAGCTCTTCAGTGTAACCTATCAGGGGGAGACCTACATGGGACGCACCGGTGATGTAGCAATGCCAGACATATGGGAAAACCCTTGGTAAACGTTTACGTAGCTATGAAATATCACCATCATTAAGTATTTTGAAGAGAACTCTGTTGGACTAAAGTGATGTCTAAATGGACACATTAGGATATTCACCAACAAAGTTGGAGAATGTTGGAGATTTGTCAAGTAAAAATCGGGACCAGGAATTTGACAATCAGAAATGCGGTTGAAGGCAACGGATATCGGATATCGGTATCTACCCTCTCCAAAACGTGACCCAGCCCCACTCTTGGGCCTTATTACGCTCCAGCTTCAACCTAATCCCTACTTGTTCAGAGGGTTTGCTTTCAATGCGAGTTTGGAACTATTCATCTTACACCTTATACCCATGTATACCTATATTCAGCTATCCATAATTGTTTCCATCCCATGATCTAGCCACTCCAATTTACCAATTTACCGTTTGTCTCCAAACTGGTCGGTGGTTTCAACCCCTCTGAAAAATACTAGTCAGTTGGGATGATGAAATTCCCAATATATGGAAACATAAAATTCATGTTCCAAACCACCAACCAGCACATGTATCATTCTGTACATCATGTACCCTCTGGTAAACTAACATAGCTATTGAACATTGCCATTTATAGTGGATTTGCCAATTAAAAATGGTGATTTTCCATAGTTTTTTGTATGTTTACCAGAGGGTAAATAAAGGATGATTCGTATCTCATTTACATCCAAACTTTGGCGATCTCTTCCATCTCGCCTGGAGAGTTACACAACCTGACGCCACTTTACGCGAGGTTGCTGTACTTCAATCTATGTAGGTTTCATGATTATAGTTGGTTTACAACCTACATTCACTATAACTAGAAGTCCCATAAACTCTACTTCTCTCGAGTTTTCATTCCAATGAACCCAACTAAATCCCATTGAACCACCAGGAAAATCCAGGTTTTTCCATCTAAATCCCATTGAAACTACCAGGAAAATCGGCATCCCCACGGCTCAGCATGGCGCGGCTCAGCTCCAGGTCGCGCCGGAGACGCAAATTCTCCTGAGGATAACCGGGCATTTGAGTACGAAACACTGGGGATATAATAGGATATAATACGATATATAATATATAAATATATATGTATAATATCTGGTTGGTGGTTTTAACCATCTTGAAAAATATGAGTTCGTCAATGGGACAGATTATCTCATATATTATGGAAAATGTTTGAAACCACCAACCAGTGTATATATATGGTAATATAACTAGTGAAACTATTTTCTATTATCCACTATTCTATATTCAATGGATATAATGATATATATATATACATACATATACGTATATATATATAAATAATAAAACCCCAGTTAATATGATTTGGGTATGTCTGCTGGGGACACGTCAAAACTGGCAAAAAAGGTAACTCTGCTTTTTTGGTTTTGGTTTAGATAAACCGGATGGTGGCAGCTTTGGTGAAAAATAGAACAAAATTGTCAAACATAGGAAACACATGTTAAGCACGTGTTTAAAAAAGCACCCAAATAGATCAAAAAATGCCTTCCAATACAACCAAATGGCTGACACAGTATCTAAGTTGATCCCAAAATGCATCGGGATTCGACAGAAGGAATTTCATCCCTCGCCTCTCGTAGGGTAGGCTCCTCAACCTCAAGAGATGCAGTGGTATAACCATGGACCGTACTGATAGGTGTTTTATCCTGTTGACCCAAAAAGCACCCCGTTTTCTGTTGCTTGATGTTGTTAACAACCTGTTTGGACTCAGATCCGACCGGATTTTTTCTGCCAAGTGGAAATCTACTCGTGGGGGTTCTGCTGATCCACACGAACAAGTCTTGCTGGAGACTTTACCAATTTACGAACTGGGATGCGCATCCAAGCAGAATTAACCTTTTAAAACGGCCAGCAACCCAACTTTTGGAAAATCCCTTAAGGCTCCGACCTGAAGAACCTGCCCAGAGGGTTGCGAACCAAATTTGATGTTGAGAATGATGGTGGTGGTGATGATGACGTTGGTGACGATGATGTTAAGAATATGCAAATACAGAATCTTAAGACCAAACCCCAATGTCGGACATACCTTTTGATATCCCCATTGTAGCCTCATATCATGGTTGGTTTTAGAACCCATTTTTGGACGAAGCTTCTACCATGGTCAAACCACCGTGTCCCTCATGCATTCAGTAAAAATGTCGCGGAGAAATCCTCCCATTGTGTGTCCCCTCAATGATCTAATGGCGACCCGCTAAGAGATGTGATAACCCCAGGAATTGGGAGATTCTTCATGTGACTTGCTAACCACAACGGTTTGCAGGATGATCCTCCAAGTATTGACCCATCTGACTCTGAATGCTAACCCAGTTTTCGATCATAGCTGTGGCAAACGGATGAGCACGGCCTATTTATACATGTTTTACCTACTACCTACTAAACATGGTAACATCCATAGCAAGCTCTTAGATTACCAGAGCGTACCTGCAAATTCACTTGTCAATCATCATGTTCTCATTTATTTGATGGTTAAATCCCCATTTTACCAGGAGGGCACATTAAATCACATTTTTTGAAAACGGCAAAACACCACCATTGAATCCCATTAAACTCGTGTAATGATGTGTAGTCCAGAGGGTAACACCATTTTCTTTTGGCATCTCCCACTCCACCAGACCTCTCGGCCACCGTCCCGCAAGAGCTGCACCTAGCGACCAAAAACTGCTGGGGAGGAAAGTTTCACCATGGAAAATGGGCAGATCTTGGCATATTCAAACATCAAACATGGGGATTTAACCATGAATCATGTGGAGTTAAATATGAACAACATGAAAACGGAAGATATGGGAATGTATTGGACTGTTCAAACATCAAACATCATATTTTCTGCTGATATCGGGATGAGGACTTACAAGGAATACAAGATTGAACCCAGCAAGGGTCATAACCAGCAGCAATTTTGTCTTTCAGATCTCAGATTTAGCTTCAAAGTTAAATTCAAGGTGTATCTCTCTAGGTCCCGAATTTTCGTGCGCAAGACATCTTGCCAAGAAAGGAAAACCAGGACAAAACATGGTCTAGCCAGCAAAGTGGGAAAAGCCAGCAAAAATGATGGGACACTAAGATCCCCAGTAAAACACCACTAAAAACGGATGACTAAACCACCACTAAACATGAAAAGCCACCATCCTTCATTTGGATCGCCAGTGGTATCGTAAATGGTTAATGCTGGTGATCATAGGGGATGCCTAACAATTGACCGAATCATCCCATTGACCAGCTTATAATCCCACAAACATTAACCAACTACTAAGGACTCAGATGTGGCCAGAATTAGCTTGCCAGAATTTTCTTTTAAGCAGCTAGTAACTGGGATATTTCAAGGTATCTCCCACTTACCCTCTGGTTATTTAACATAGCTACGGAACATGGTCCATTTACAGATGATTTTCCCAGCTAGAAACCTCCATTTATAATGGATTTCCATAGCTATGTTAGTCATAACCAGATGCTACAAATGGTGCTCCTCCCCGTTCTCCAATGCGTCGCCTGCTGTCGCAAGATCTCAATCTGCTGCGACTGAGCCTCTTTGGGGATCGGATTTCCATGGTGAACAAAGATATCGAGACTTTGATCTTCCATATAGACATGTAAATATGCATGTTCACGCACACAGGTTCAGAATTATGTATATATATATTTATAATACATATGTAGAAATGTACTATATATGAAAATATCTGAATCTATGTCAAATAATACGCATTATATACACATGCAGAACCGTGCCTAGATGTGCGCATGTTGATCGGAAGCACCACTGGTCCAACTGCATTCGTCAGACCCAGCAAGGCCTCTAACTCGGTGTAGAGAGTTTGATTCTCCTGGTGCTAGGCACATCCAATGACTGGGAAAAGCGCTTGAGCACACCGTGTGGTTCAATGTCTCTTAGTTGTATGTATTAATGGTTTATACTTGTATGCAAATATAAATATATATAATATAATATATATATAATATATATATATATATAATATAATATATAATATATATAATATATAATATATATATATAATATATATAATATAATATATAATATATATAATATAATATATATATAATATAT
>Ga0126342_10011259_pt1 | contig 15985 bp, 12 predicted proteins | sample Cyp1metagenome_FD_92528 | JGI IMG/M metagenome (GOLD analysis project Ga0126342, IMG submission 92528) | Coral microbial communities from Lord Howe Island, Old Settlement Bay, Australia - Cyphastrea 1 metagenome | ecosystem: Host-associated > Invertebrates > Cnidaria > Coral ... | reverse complement strand
GTATACATATAATTAATTATGTATATACGGTATATATATATATGTATGTGTACATACACATGACATATGCCATTACCCCAATTGTGCATGGTGAAAGCTTCGTATCTCCATTCTGGCGGCCGCGGAGGGCGCCAGACTGCATCATTTTGTCGGATTTGGACAACATGGAGGCGGGAGCCTGTAGTTGGAGATATGGATTTAATGGGGATCTAGTGCCACAAATAGATCTAGTATAGAATGAAACAGAATCATGGTTTGTTTTAGCAACAAATCTATGGAGAGAAACAAGAACAGTTGATTATAACGGCTATAACTATATAATATATATATATATATAATATATATAATATATATATAATATATATAATATATATAATATTTATATATAATATATATAATATATATAATATATATATAATATATAACCACAACTATTTTATTGACTTTTATTGTTGGTGTAATCTCATTTAGACAGTTGACTTTTCTGGATCCCCTGGAACATCCCTTCAAGTGGGTTGGAAGCACCTTGAGATCTTCAAAAAGTGCTGTACAGTATCTTGAAAGTATTGAATTGCTGTATATAGCTAGATTGCTATAGAATACAAGTTGTTGATTTCGACTCACTTATCATATTGAGTTCTGATGCTATCATGGAATATCTCCCGCTGCTTCCTTGGAGCTGCATCCATTGCGCCGATTATGGCATCACAAGGACTGTAGATGATGACAGTGGACGATTCCACCCAGAGCCTAAAGTATCCTAAAGTATCCTAAAGTATCCTAAAGTATCCTAAAGTACTTAAGGCACTTATTGCAGATGCTGAGTTTCCACCAGATTTGGGATGGCGAGTTTCTCCTTCGGGACAGGCTGCCGCCACTGCCTATGTCCTGCTTGCCCTGATCGTTCCAAAGTTGGTGGGTGGCCAGAAGAACAACATGCCGGCAGTGCTACAGAAGGTCTGGCACTGTGGAACAACGAAAGGAAAGCTAGCGATTTTAAACAGATTAATTCAACATCAAGATCAATGATCGTTGGAATGAGATGCACAAATACATGTACATGTATGTATGTAATGTAATGTAATGTAATGTAAGGTAATGTAATGTAATGTAATGTAATGTAATGTAAATGTAATGTAAATGTAATTTAATGTAATGTAAATGTAATGTAATGTAATGTATGGTATGTATGTAGCGTGTATATATATATGTATATTAATATTATTATTATTTATTATTATTATTATCATTGTTATTATTATACATATATATATATATATGTATTTGCACGAGAGAGACAGAGTAGGTCTTGGAACTCGAGCAGGTTCGCAGTTTCCGTCCTTGGCTCACTGGTTTGCCACATAATCCCCAGCAATATGTTTTTTTTTCAGATTGTGAAAGATCACCTGCAAGTTCTCATGGATGCAGCGGGGTAACCATGGGCCACCCTCCATCCTTTTCAGACATGTTCGCAACAGACATCCCTATGTTCCTCAAAATTTCTAAACAATTCCTGGCGCTGTCAAAATGTTTCCCCAAGAACACATTCCTGGATGATCCTGGGTGGATTGTAGTCACACACTTCGATGGTTATTTCTTGTGGCGTTTGATTATAATTAATGATCCTTACTAGATATTCTTACCATATATCCCACTCAAAGTTTGAACACATAGCACTTCAGCAACAAACCATAACACACCACTTTGATGATATAACCACTAAGATGATATTAGATTCTTCGATTGTTCCAGGTCCTTAACATTTAAAAACCATTGGCCAACGATCACCTCCAGGACCGCAGTGTCCCCGATACAGTCTGCTCAGCCTTGGTGATCTGCAGCGACGGATGCTTCAAGCAGTTCCAGTTTGGTGTCGCCCGGCACCAGCTGAGATGTTGGTCAAACTTATTGGCCCAGAAAAAAAAACGAAGAACATCCCAAAGGCCCGCAAAAAGCATCAAAAAACTACAAATGCTGCAAATACTGTAGTGCAATTTGGATCAACCGTCAAAAACGCACTTGCACAATATGAAAATGAAATTGCAAGAATGAAGCTGACCTTACGTATCGTGGCATGCTGGATGTGAGTTTCTGCATGTTGGCAAATACAGTGGGCCTGCTTGACAAAAGGTTACGACAATAATTTCACCAAACCTGTTAGTGCGGAACATGACAAACTACTGTGACCCATAGCGCTCAAAGAAGGCTCTGGCGCCACGCTAAGCGCAACCCTTGCTGGATGGGATACACTAAACAGCTAGACGTCGAAACAAACAGGCTTTTGCATGCTTTTGCTAGATTTGTCAAAAATTCAGCAGGTCGATGTTTTCCACAACAAAAGCATCCAGGAAAGTCCAAAAGTGCTCTGAACTTCAAACAAATACCAACAGTTTTCCCGCAAAAAGCGTGCAAATTTCCCACACAAATAGGCACATATCGCAATGGTGCGCAAGTCGGGGTTTCTTATTTGCTGCAGTTCATGAATGTGACAACTCGCATCAAATCGCAGCTTCTGGGACTGGGAACAACCACCTGCTTCAAACTAACGATTTTAGAATATTCTGCATATTCCTGCATGTTTCAGGCTTTGAATCTTTGGTAGCAAAAATCACCAACACACACTCTGTAAATTTTGGGGCGCAGGGGTATTCTCACCGGCAATTCCAATTGCTGAATCATCAGGGACCTGTTGCGGCATTTAAAGGTGGAGGTCATGTTTCAATAAAGAATGAGCAGTTGTTTGGTCGGTTGGTACCCCACGTTTGATCCCGCCCATGTCGGGTCTGGCACACTCCCGGGTCTGGCACACGGGAGTGGTCATGATGGGTGACCATCCCAAATATTCAGTGCGTAAGAAGCCTGGATACCATCTTCAACAGGGTTATCACTATTGCCATCAATGAGTTCCCAACTGAACATCCATTGATTTGAAGTCTGCTGGGTGGGGTTCGTGGGACCAAGCCTTTGGATGGTTGCTGACTCAGCTGTGAGTTGATGGTACTGATGGAATGGTGGATAATATATATATATATTATACACATAGCATTTCCGAAAGGTATGAGGATGTATGAGGGGTCTCCGCAGCGTTCCAAGACACTATCTATGACATATTGAGAAAATTCAAGGTTGTCTTCTGGCTACAGTAGATTCAGGCCTTTTCATAAAGGCTTTGAATGATGGCACACCTATTGAACCCGTGTTTTGAAACATTTTGAAGCGATTTCACCAGGTGGACATGAATCCAATTTCATTATACAGATCACTTGAGAACAGGAAACTGCCTTGCGACCTGTCCATGGCTGATCTCCAAGGACTGGTTGATGCAAGTGGCCAAATTGCCCGGATGCTGCGTCTTGCCGATCATTGCAGAGGATGGTTTCCGCTTCCCTTCACCCAGCTACTACGAGGAGAGGGTCATCTCTGCTAAAACCAGACACCCCAACATGAAGATACAAGAAAAATCCAGAAAACAGGTTGGTATCTCTGAAAAGTTTTGAAGCATACTTGGTGGTTGTTGGTTTCGATTTTTTTGCATTCTACCTGTGAAGCTCGAGCCGCTTGATTTTCCTCAGGAGATCAGCGGAATGCCCCAACTTGAGATGTTGGATCTGCCGTCCCTTGGCCATGGAAGCCCTTGGCCATGGAGAATCGAAGGGTATTCTTGCCGGTTGGTGAATTTTGCTCAAAAACCTTTGAAGAAAGCCTGACAAGAGCTTTTTTGGGGTCACTTTTGGGGGGCCTCTTAATGCCTCTTAGATTTCTATATGATATGTGGGTTGGTCTCGCGCGGAGGATTTGGTATTTGATTTACTCTCAAAAAACTTTGCATGTTCAGTGGGGAGATTTCTAAACAACAGGGTTTCCAAATGTTGAGACAGCCCCATGTAGCATAATTGTGAGTGATTTGTGCAAGTCTATTTAGTTGCTCAGCTGGGCTGAATGAAACCAATCCAAACATATCTAAACAACAAATTTCAATCCGAGGTATGAGTTTGAGTGTAGATCCAGACGTATTTAGGGAGAGATGAAACAGACATGAAGTTGATGAACATGCAGTGTTTGCAGATGTTTGTTGTGGTGGTCGGTGGTTTGATTGACATGTACACAAATGTGCCTGAATTCAGTACGCTAGATAGGCAAGCCCGTTTATAAGTATGTAAATTGGTGATTAATTATATGTGATTATTATCATGGATTTCCATCGTTAGATGGATATGTCATGATATGTCCATAGCTAGATCAGATGAGTTTACAAGCCAACTTAAAACTGGGGGTGGGCCTCCCTGTACCCACCCTATGTATTTGCTGACATTGTGCCGCATTTGCAACTAAGGATCTACATTAGAGCTATCAAGGTTGCCTGGCTGTAGCGGGCCGGAGTTTGGATTTCACGCTTTCAGAAACCACTAACGCCAAATCGATACTTGGGTGCACCTGGGCTTCACATTTTTTGTTGATTTGTACTTAGCTCATGTGTTTCTTTAATGTTTGTTGGTTTCCCGTCACTTTGGCAGCGCTCTCAATCCCTTCAGGGGCGCTAAGTTTGACGGTTCTACCTTGATTTACATTGAACAGATATACTGTATCAATGGCTTCTTTCCGTTTCCATACAGAGTGATTGCAAGACCTAAATGAATAGCAGTCTGTTAAAGTTCTTAATTATGAGTTAAACTCATTTAAAAGCTATAATTGGTTTCGTTTATCGTAACCTCATGTACTACTATATACATGTTTCTACAAATTGTATTGCATCACATCCCATCCTCTATCCATCTATATCCACATTCTCTCAGGCCGTATTCCAAGAGATCGCGGTGGTCTTCTCTCCACAGCCGCTGGGTTAAGATCATGGCCTCAATGTGGTTGTTGAAAGCACAAAGGGGCAAGATCTCCCCTAAAGAGGTCTAGGTATATATGTGGTTTGGAATCTGTTTGGAGATTCTACTAATTCCATGCGGATCTTGTGAAGATGATCTCGAAACGTTTAGCCACTTTCCAGTTCTGGTTGATGTGTGCCCCGAAGTGCCATCAACTTTTCTAGCGATCAATATTCCAAAGCACAGGGATTATGGCAGAGCGCAGTTGCCGTTGCTTCTGGGCTTGAGGGGTCTGTTAGAGTTTGTTCGCCTACCTGGTGGCAGTCGCATTTCATGTCCCAGAAAGGTAGTGCCGGGTGCCATAGCGGTCATCTGCCGTCAGGAACTATTCCTCTACTCAAGAGGACTTGGACTTGCGCGCCAAACAGGTTGGACATGGACTGGTGAATCTGGGGGATGAAAATTGTAGGTGAGGAAGGTTCCAAAATGATCCAACATGTCTGGATAACTCTTAACTAGCATTGTTTTGCTGGGTGCTTACGCGGAAACACAGCTGCAAACATGGATTTGGGATATTGTTTGATATTGTTTGACAAAGAGTCAGTAGAACGGTCATCCCAACTGGTAAGTGGTTTGTACTCATCAGACGTACACGTAAGTTGATTTCTTGGATAATTCCCCACAAATAGATCAGTTACAACAACAGCGAAGTGGGATTCAAGTGAAATGGTACGTAGGCCAAATTGATTTGCATCGGTTTACAAGTAGTACCCGGGCAAGCCGGGGGCGGAAGTTTCAAATTTGAAACGCTTATAGCCTATAGAGCGGAACAAAGACTGTGCCTATAGGTGACAGGCAAGCCTCCTGTGCATGGCAGCAACAAGCTCTTGACTTGTCAATCTGATGCCATGTCTTTCGAATGTTGAATCTTTTCTCATTTCATCTGATCTCATCGCATCGCAGCTTCTCTTGGAAAGTGCTCATTGCATCCCTCTGTCGCCGCAGTCTGTGTCATCCCATCTCATCTCAACTCATCTCATGTCTTCTGAGTTTTTTCACCTGATCTCATCTCATCCCATGTGATGTCTTCTCTCCCTTTCTCGGCTCTTCTCAGCTGATCACAACTGTTCTCATCTCTTCTCATGTCACCTGAGCTTTTCTCATCTCTTCTCATCTCACCTCAGCTTATCTCAGCTTTTCAGCTTTTCACAGCTCTTCTCAACTCTTCTCAGCTCTCCACAGCTCGTGTAAGCTCATCTTATGTGTTCTCATCTCTTCTCTCCTCTTCTCACTTCTTCTGAGCTCTTCTCACATCTACTCAGCTGATCTCAGCTCTTGTCAGCTCGTCTCACCTCATCTCAGCTCTCGTCAGCGCACTCTCAAATCATCTCACCTTTTCTCTGGCCCAAAACCTGCTCCAAAAACGGATCTCGGCGCCAAAGCAAGCAACGACTACGCTTTCCACATAGAAGATTTGAGAAGCTTTTACACACAGCAAGCTTTTGCACAGAGAAGCTTGTACACGCAGAAGCTTTTTACACAGAGTTAGGGAAGCTTTTATTCACAGCAAGCTTTTACACAAAGCAAGCGTTTGTACACAGCAAGCTTTTACCCAGAAAATATTTTACACACGGAAGCTTTTACACTGAAGCCTCTACACAGAGAAGCTTTTACACATAGCAAGCTTTGACACAAAGAAGCTCCTACACAGAAAAGCTTTTTCACAGAGAAGCTTTTACACAGAACCTTTTACACAAAGAAGCATTTATACAGAGGAGCTTTTACACACATAAGCCTTTACATACAGAAGCTTTCACACATAGTCACACAGCTAGCTTTTACACAGACAGCTTTTACACAGCAAACTTTTACACACAGAAGCTTTTACACTCGGCCAGCTTTTACACAGAGAAGCTCTTTCACAGAGAAGCATTTACACTGAGAAGCTTTTACACAGATTTACACACAGCAAGCTTCTAAGCTGATTCAATCTGCTGACAAATCATCATCCCAGCCTTGATGCAGCCACTCCAATACGATGTACGGTGTCCAGCTGCGAAAGAGAATAGTATTACGCACGCAGCCGCGGCTCCAAGCAACCTTGACGCAGCCATTACAATGCGATTTGCAAAGACTGAGTTGCAAAGCACAATAGAACGACGCGCTACGGCGTCAGAACTTGCAGCTCCAAAACCGGATGGATCTCGACGCCAAAGCAAAAAGTCACCAGCGCCAAAATTGAGAAATTCTGCTGACAAATCATTATCGCAGCCGTGATGCAGCCACTCCAATACGATGCGCGTCCAGCTGCAAAAGACAAACATATTATGCAGGCAGCCCCCGCGCCAAGCAACCTTGACGCAGCCATTACAATGCACGACCTCCCTCAAATTCCGACGGATCTCTTGGCTGTGAGCATCTCTTGGCTGTGAGATCTCTTGGCTGTGAGATCTCTTGGCTGTGAGATTTCTTTGCTGTGAGATCTCTTGGCTGTGAGATCTCTCTGCTGTGCGATCTCTTGGGCCGTGAGATCTCTTGGCTGTGATGCCTCTTGGCTGTGAGATTCCTTGGCGGTGAGATCTCTTGGCTGTGCGATCTCTTGGCTGTGGTGAATAGATTTTAGAAATCCGTAACTCGGAAGTTAGACCTTCAAACTTCCTTTGACAATTGAGCAAACCTTGTGGAGACAACTGGGATCTTGTGTATCTTTCCATGTTGGAGTTGGACGTCGAGCCAAAACCGATAGAAAGCTCTTCGAGAAACAACGGAGTTTGTGTTTCACATGTTGACCACGTCCGGAAAAGCCCTTGCGGGCAGGATTCGCCGGAAAGGCTAGCACTTGTCTGAAATTTTCACCAAACTCCAAACCAACTTTGTACAGTCGTTGAATTTCCATTGCTGTGGATTCTATCAATTCTTGATTCAACAGCTCTCCCATTAGAACTTCCAGAAATTCAATGTGCCTCCAATCAAACAAGTGGAGGATACCATGCTTTGGCTATGGGTCAAAATCCTGGTGCCCTTGGTTTCACACCAATACAAATAGTCTGTCTTAAGGGATGTTCATCTCATCTTTCTGAATTTTTCTAGTGTTTTTGATGGCTGAATCAGTTTCTGAAGCCATCGCCAATTGTCACAGGAGATCCCAATTTGCCAAAATTGGTAGCCCCTAGCTAGATAGATAGATAGATAGGTAGGTAGGTAGATAGATAGATAGATGTGAAGAGTGTGTACATGTGCACATACATATACATAACCAGTTGGGGTTGGGACCCCTTTCTGTGTGCTTTATTTTTTTTTGCAGCCTATGGTCCTTTTTTAGCGGTGTCTCAGGTGGCGTGGCGCATCAGCAGCGGAGCACTCAAGTCGTTGTATCAGAAAATCATGGCCAAGGCAGGGGTTTTAACATCACTATGCCCATAGGATCCATGTATGCTATATATGGTAACATTTATCATCAATATACCCCCAATGTTAGAATATATACCAGCACCATGGATCCTATGGGATGCGTCAAAACCCAGGAAACGTCCCATTTTTACACGAAAAGTTCAATGGTGTTGGTGAATCTTCATCCCCATACATGGTTCCATCGGGAACCATGCGACAAGGTGATCTCCCAGATGAACAAACAGTCGACCTGTTGACAAAGATACAAATCAGTGGGAAGATTGACAGTGGGAAGATTGACAGTGGGAAGATTGACTGGCAGAAATGACATATGGCAGTGTGTCAAAACCTTGTACCCCTGGTGAACATCAAAATAGCTGGTAAATGGAAGAAATGACATATGGCAGTGTGTCAAAACCTTGTACCCCTGGTGAACATCAAAATAGCTGGTAAATGGACGTTCATCCCACTAAGAATGGTATTAATAGGTAATGATCCATAGCCATATGAGTTAAGGTAAGTTGACCTGTACATATAGACATAGACATAAAAATTTGACCACCATTCAACAGTAAGAAAAAATTGAGCTAAGGAACCACCATCAACTTCATGCACAGGGGCATATCAAACTGCCACTGTTGAAGGTGTCTCTAGCATTGGTGGTTTTGGATACCTCATTACATCTTATTACTGCCAACCAGCTTCAGGTTGTGTGACTATCCAGCAGGGGGGAATTTCCAACGCTACATTTAAAGATCATTAGAATGGATGGTTATCGGAGACTCCCTTTGAGTGATAGCTGGGTTTATGACTCCCCCATGGTATTTCTGGGCCAGAGCTTGACGTGAGTGGATTCATGACTGGATCGCTTGGATGGCCAATGACTTGACTGAATAATTCTTCACAGGTCCGGAGAAAATATGCACTTGGACATGTGACTGATATGTTACTAATACAAATATGATGCGTTCATATGGGATGATATAGGTGTGTTCATCAACTAGGGATACTTCAAGACTCAAGATACCATTTTTTTCTGACCAAAAAAAACACCATGACATGGTTGGTTTTTGGGGTCATATCATGTCATATCCCGTGTTTTGATGTTTCTTGGTGGTCATATTCTTCCCCGTTGATTGGTTTTAGGATGCAGTAGGCCCAAGTTTTGCTGGTTCAATCCCCATTCATCTGTTATATCAAGTTACAGAGTTATATCCGGTCCTGGATCTGTGTTTCATCATGCATGTTCGTTTAGATCATGTCCTGTTTTTGTTCTTTGGATCACCTTTTTTGTTGGCTGAATTATGGTTTTAGTATGTTTTAGTACCTTGTTGGGAATTCCAGTCAATTTGGTGGCATTAGATCTCTGAGATGTCTGTTTCAGCACTTGCTAATGCGCTTGACTACCAGGATGATGATGAAGCGGGCGATGCAGCTGTGGCTGCTGGGTCCTCAGGATGGTAGATTCGGTTAGATATGGTTTTCGGTCAGTTTTGAACAGCCAACATGGAGATTTCAATGGATTTTTCAATGGATTTCAAGCATCAAAATCATGAAACGCTGGGAGATACTTAAATAAACGTCGGACTGGATGGTGGCACCAATGCTGACATGTGGTTCGGCCTGGCGTTATCCTTCAGCAATTGGATGAATGGGATGATTGAACTCAATGAGTTGGGAATCCAATGGAACAAGTTGGCGCCTGCCTGGCTGGTCACCCACCTGGATGTTCCTGGTTTTTCTTGCGGGAAGGTGCATATATTAAGTGGTGCCAATGACCCCAGCAAAACTGATGACTGATGACTGACTGAAGTTCTGATGACTGACGCTGAAGTCCTGGAACATCCAAAGCAATACAGTATAGATTTTCACACCCAAACAGCTGATTTGCTTTGTGGATGTTTCTCAAACTTGGAGCGCCCCGCTATATTACTCAAGGTGACATTTGTTTTTTGTGTGTGTGTGTGTTTTTGTTGAACCTTCGATGCCGCCGGTTCCAAGGGGGACGGCGAGAAGAAAGAAGCACTGGAGGACCGAATTGGGGCATTTGGGGCCAGCCACTTGCCGCTGGAGATTCAACAATGGACATTGTTCAATTTCTTTGGGTCATTTGTGTATGAACACATCCTAATTTGGATCATATTTTGGATAAGTTTGGGTCAATTAACCAATTTTGGCCTAACGTTATGGAATACCAAATGAGAGTGTGCATCCAGTAAAGGAAAAGGAATCTGTCGCCAACCAGTAGTTCAATTCATGCCAACAATGCTTGGATAGGTGGAGACATCCAAGAATTGGGGAGCCGCGTGAAAGCACGCCTGAATTCCCTTGGCCCGTGTTGGGAGATACGGAGAACCCAATATTGAATTGGGCTATATTTTTATATTGGTTTAAGTAGTTTATTTGATAACACTGCTGGTTATTTCTGTAAAAGATGATTTTCTCCCAAAATTTGATGATCATCTAGTAATAATTGCTACCCAACGATCATGAGCTTCACAACCTGCCTTGCAAAATGGCCACCCAGCGAAAACCGGTTTCTGGCTGAGCTGATCTGCTGATCCTGTCATCAGGACGCCCCTTCCAACCTGGTCATGCCAACGCCGGAACAAGTTCTCGAAGAGATGTTCTAGATTCCACATTTAGTTCTGCTTAGCAGCGCCAATGCAGCGCATTTTTGTTGATTCATGCGCGTGATCCCTTTTGCAGGGATGAAGAGCAGATCTTAGCATCTGGCAAAACTTAGATCCCTGAGAGACCCCGCTGGTTTGGGTACCCTGGACCATCCTCACACTTCAAACACACTCAGTTCTTGCCCAGCCAATTGTATCGTGATTTGTATCAGGTCTGCAAGTGGCACGTAGCAAGATGAACGACCGCTGAACGGTGGTATATCCATATCATCACCTGCAGAGAATCATGCAGCTGCCAATAAGCATCACCGTGGAACATCCATCTTAAAAGTAGTATGAAAACAGCAAAATGTGATACCGTGGAACATCCACATGGTCCACATGGAATTACCCTATCAAAAGCCCTAGCCCTAGACTGTTTGGCGGGTGATTTATATATCTGGTTGACTCTCCAAGTTTCAGGGCATCGGAGATCATCAAGTCACTTTTGCAGCGCGTCATCAATCTATTCCCCCTTCGCTGCTCGCCAGTTCGCACGACAGCCTCCACGCTCCAGAAGCGGGGCCCCCACGAGATGTGCGGTCAGATCACAGGTTCCGAAAGATTTGCAGGTCGGTTCATGTTGTTCCCTCTCATTTTATTCATTTTCTGGTGGTAAAGGTAAGAGAGAGTAAAGGACAGGAGGTATCAGCTGAACCATTTTGAAGTTGTGGAATGGTGGCAGAGTGATGACCAGAGCGCACTTCTGTCCTCAGAGACACCAGGGCCGGATGTTTGACACCTTTGCTTTCTCTTAGAGAACAGGCACTGCGAAAAAAAAAGGGTGGCCACAGCCTATGGGCCACAGCTGATCAATAGATGAGTTCTGCACTTAGCAGTCAGTTACCCTATGTTACCCTGTTTTGATGATTTTGATGACAGAAATGATCGTGCATCCTCTTATGACAAGGATTGGCAGTGCAAGGCTTCCACCATGAAACTCTTCATCCCTCCATCGTTCTGAGTCGCATCTTGCAATGTATCTCTTCCCCAAAGAGTTAAAGAACATCCCATTGTATACCTGTTCTATCGTTTTCGTTTCTGATTCTTGGGTCTGATTCTTTTTTACCCCAACATACCCCAACTTTGTTTAGATAACATAATCCGTTATAACAATGTTTGCCGCTGTTTGCCCCTTTCTGGTGCTGGAAAGATCCAGTCATCCAGTCACCTTTCTGCGGCCACTCGACAAAAAATACCACGGCAATTTTTTGTGCAGCAAATCTTGCGCCGTCGAAGACGGCTATGGATGAAATTATGACTCATCTGAGTACGTCTAAAAGAAATCAGGAAGGAGCCCCTGAAAAACGGTGCCTTCCATGGTCCTCAGTGCGTACTGGGTACGGGATGTGATCAAGATTCGCGAACCATAGTGACCATAGTGACTAAAGGAGTGATTTGAGATGAGCCAGCTACAAACGCTGCGGATTTGAACCTGGGAGAGTTTGAGTCCCAAAAGAAATTGATAGGCAGTGGATATTGTGTGGAGCCAGCAGAATTAAGCGCATGCATACGGCTTTGAGCCCATGAATTTAATGGTTAATTAATGCTAAAGTGACCACGATTTCAAAAAGTATAGAGTGCAGTGTGCAGGGTGTTGTTTTTCTTAAACTTTACAGTGTCTAGAATCTACTGTACATCCAAAATTGCGCCCTTCAGCTTCCAGTTTCCTCTTGACATTTTGGGGGTCCTCGTTCTTGTAGCGTGTTTGACAAAGAAGTTTCGACCTTCGAAGGTGTCCAATACTGCTTGAAACATTAGTGATGAAAAAACACGGAAGGCTTCGACAAAAAACCTTTTCTCTCAAATAGCAAAGAGGATTCAAAGACCATCCAGGTCCAAAAGACACGAAAACAAATTAAAACAAGACTTTTGAATTTTTGAAACTGTTTGGATCTTTTTGGTTAGTTTATGTTGGTTTGAGATGCATAGACACAGGACGTGCTTGCAGGCCATCTTGCCACAATCAGCAAACGAGTGCCCCACCTTGCGCAACGAAAAAATTGCAGTTGGGTTCGCAGGGCAGAGTCGGAGGTGATACGTGGAGGAGGCAAAGAATAGCACGATATGTTTTTGAAAGTAACTGGTGGTAAAAGCCTAGTTACTTGTGTCGAACTGGTGGTGCAAGTCATTTCCTGACAGTTTCTGTGAAAGATTCTATCATTTTGCCCGATTGAGAGCCTGAGTGTTGAAAGGAATCATTTGGATTTGCATGAATTTGCTGGTTGTCTGAGTTAATGCATGTCGATACAATGCTATCATCATTATTAATCAATCAATACATGTCAAAACAATACTTATATGGTTGATATGGATATACGCAAATCTCATCTCAGTTAAATACTCTTGTTAAACTGCGGCTCAAACTTGGCGGATGCATTTTCAAGTTTGTCCAGGACGGCTGGAACCACGGTTCCCAATATTACTGGATGTGTTGACGACCACAAATGTCCTGAAAGTCGTATCATGTGTCAAGCAGATCAAGACTAAAAATTGAAAAGTGCTGCCTGCATCAGTTGACACTTTTTGTGACGGGCACGAATGCATCCGAATGTCGAAAGGACAAGACAAGTACCATCAAGAATCAAGAATATTGTCAGTTTGTTTCCTTCCACTCCAGGTGTTCAAACAGTTTCCCATAGTTTCCCCATCTCTCCCATTTTCATTTGGGAGTGCCAATTACCACGGCCGTGATTACGCCTTTGCCACAGCCAGGTCCAGCCAACGGTGGGCGTTGAGTGGGTAGGTCAGCTCTCTGATGAAGGTTGATGCATTATCCTAGCCATCAAGTACCCAATTTCTGGCGGAATGGCTGGTCCCCAACATCATGTCACAATATGTTTCACGATGGAACAAGTCATACTCACTCTTACGGGAAGACGTTTGGACGCCTGAAACCAACTGCGATGCAGAAAAGGATCGAACCGATGTGGCCACCCAACCCAAAATCAAAGTGTGGAGCCCCCAAACATTTGGAATCAAATCCATAGGCATTGATGATGCTGATGATGATGACGATGGGAAGCCCCGTTCTTTTCCATCCATTTTTCCCATCAACATTTACCAGTGATAATTATTGCCCAGTCCATGGATTATCGAGACTAGTCAGCCATTTGTTGGTTCAGCCCTGTCCAAGGAAGCCAGAAACTACTAGACTTGGCCCAAGACCCCAGAAGATATTGAAATATTGAAGATGTTCTTGAAATTCAGACCTGGAACACCTGGGTTGAGATCATGGTTCTGAGCCCTTAGCAGCGCCAATGCAGCGCCAAAGCAGCGCCTTGTTGGAGATCTTAGCATCTGACAAAAATTAGATCCCTGAGAGACCCCGCTGGTTTGGGTACCCTGGACCATCCTCACACTTCAAACACACTCAGTTCTTGCCCAGCCAAATTCGTGATTTGTATCAGGTCTGCAAGTGGCACCTATCAAGATGAAGTGTGTAGTAATTATTCTATGGTGATATACTGTCAACTTGCTGTGATGTTTTTTGGCTTGATGATAGCATGCGCAGCGGTGGCGGTTCTTCATTTAGACTTTGGATATGCTTTCGCTTAAACATCCAATCTACTGCAACAATGACGCCACCTATACAGAATCACGGCTTCAACAATTGAGAATTCCACTGGAGTAGGGGTATGAATTCCCCCATTTGCTGCAGCTAAGACCAGTTAAGCATCATCATGGTAAATCGATCTTAAACGTATTTGAAAACAGAAAGTATGATGTGAACATATAAGAACATATACTGTTATGTAATTCCTAAGCCGAAGCCTATAGTCTATAGCAAAGAAATTCCCAGTGATGGACTTTTTGGCTGGTGATGACCCTGGTTGACTCTCCAAGCTTCAGGGCATCAGATACACGAAGTCACTTCTGCATCTTTTCAAGCGCCTCATCAAACTGTTCCCCCTTCGGGCTGATCGCCGGTCGTGGGGAGCACCCAACAAATTGGAATCAAACCCATGAGATGACGATGATGGTGATGGTGACGAGGATGATGACGATGGTGGTGGTGATGGCGACCATGATGATGATGATGATGATGATGGTGATGACTATGATGACTATGATGACTATGATGACTATGATGATGATGATGATGGTGATGATGATGATGATGATGATGACGATGACTATGGGAGGTTCCGTTCTTTTGCATCGATTTTCTGTTTGAGAGGTGACGAACCGTGGCCCCAAAAAAACATCTAAGAGGACATTGGCGAAGCGATGAACCATCTAGACGAGTCTGCCATTTTGGTTCAGCCCTGTCGAAGGAAGCCAGAAACTAGGTACCGGCGCTGATAGCGGACCCGGTGTTTTTACTGATTTTTATTTCAAGCATTATGTATGGATTTGTTTAAAGCTGTGGCACCGTGACGATTTTGTTATTTTACCCAGAATTAGAAATGTTGTTTTCGTCCCACGTTACGCTAGGAATTTATTCATTGATCATTGAATTCTTTTGGGCTAAATAATTGACAAATGTGGATTTTGGAAAACGAAACCTCCACAGCTTTTGAAGCTCGACTTTTTTCCTTCATGGATTCAGCGTTTGCGTTTGTACACAAGTTGGCGAGGCTTCCTTTCAAGTCCTCCTTGTGGTTCCAATGATAGGCGAAGGACCACGCATATTGTTGGATTCTTTGAGAATCCTTCCTGGTAACTTTGTCTTTGCTATGGACCGAGAAGGGTACGAAGCGCTTCAGGTGGCGCCAGACCTGGTCCAGCAACTGTGTTCCATTGATGCGTACCTTTTGTTTGACTTTGGTTTTGCGAGTGAACTCCATCTTGTAGTGTGTACATCGCGGAAGCAAAGGCGATGCCGTTTGCACTCAGATTTCCAACTTTTTATAACTTTTTGCACCATCCCCATATACAGTGCAAGGACGTTTCAACTGCCTAAGAAATCCGGTTTTTCGAACATCTCGGAGAGACTCTGTGGCAGGACATGATCCAGGCTGCAACAAGATGTGATCGAGTTGGCACAGAAGCAAGCGTCCTCCTTCTCCACGCTCCACGCAACCAGCCCAACGCAAGTGTGTGAGGAAGTAGATGGGTAATGGTTTCTTCTTGCGTCCTGAGAACATGTTACAGCGTAGCATC
>Ga0126342_10011258_pt1 | contig 15986 bp, 16 predicted proteins | sample Cyp1metagenome_FD_92528 | JGI IMG/M metagenome (GOLD analysis project Ga0126342, IMG submission 92528) | Coral microbial communities from Lord Howe Island, Old Settlement Bay, Australia - Cyphastrea 1 metagenome | ecosystem: Host-associated > Invertebrates > Cnidaria > Coral ... | reverse complement strand
TGGCCGCGTCGCTTTTACCAGACTCCACTTTATTTTTTTCCCCTACCCTCTCCCCTTTATTTTTTCTTCGGTTCCTTTCTTGCTTATTGCTTACCTACCTTTCGTGTTCCCCCTCTCAAGTTTTTTTTGCCACTGGATTGCCATATCCTGAGGGTGTGTATACGGCAGGAGAATCCGACCAAGGCGGAGAACGGCGCGTCCAAGAAGGGCCAGGCCAGAGTCCAGAGATGATAGAGATGGTCAAGGTTCAAATGCAAACGAGGCTCTTTGATGTTTTGGATAGATGCTTGTGTTTTCCTCATTTGACACATGCGGAGACTGTCCAAGTTTCCCCATTTTTGGGGAAGAAGTCAGTGTTTTTTTTGCGGCTTTGCTGTGCCATTGCGGGGTGGTTTCAATGCAATTACGTAGTGATTTGAACCTTTTAGAGAAGGTCCCAACTATCCAGAAGGTTCCACGGATTTGGATGGATTTGTAAGGTTCCGGCCACATCTGGGAAAGCTTCGGACGGCTGTTCTGAAAATCTTGAGAAGGTTCTTGCCAAGCTTGAGAGCATGTTTTGAGCACACTTTTTGGCAGTGCGATCCTGTTGCTGCATGCGATATCTAGCCTATCTATAGGCTTGCCCCTTCCCTTCTTCTTTGCGGCCTTTCCTTGGAGGTTGCGCACTGCGAGATACTTTCCTTGAGTTGAATTTGATTGAATTTGTCCTCCTGTCTGGATTTGGACATGTTCCGGCAGCAAAACCATTGCGAAGAGCCATTCTACGTGTAAACTCCATGTAGGCTCAAGTCGTATCAATTGGCCAAAGGGCCTATGTGCGAGCGGTGTTTTGGATGTTTTTCGCATTTTTTCGCCTTTTTTGTCATCTATTTCTTTTGCTCCATTGAACCCTTGAAGACTTTCACTTTGGGACCTATCATTTGGATCTCTGTTTGAACTTCCGATAGAAAGGGTGAACCTGTGCTTGGCTTAAAATGTTCTCCAGGGGGGTGTTTAGTAGATCAAAGTGTTCTCGTGCTGCGCATGTTGTTGGGGCACCTTAGGAAACAATTCTATAGTGAACCCAAGAGAGCTACATAAGAGTTACGCTATAGGCTCCTCATTTTCAGATATTTGGTGGCTCATAAGAGCATTTTATAGTGGTAGTTTCAAGGACAAAATTGTTTTGGGGTTCCCTCATTTAAAGGAACTCTCATTGGACACAAGGAATGCACACCTACTAGAATTCGAATGAATTTGATACGGACAACCATAAATATGTTTTTTTTTGAAGAAACATGTGTGTCTTTCGGTAAAATATGTGTTTTAATGCATTTACGTTGTTTGAACATTTTCATTTTTTGAGTTTCAATGGGCATTAACGGGCATTCGGCATTAGTTTTTGAGTTCAAATCAGCCGAGTACAAACAAAATGTAACCTTGGGATTTCCATTAATCTAATCAACCTTTCAGGGAACACAAAAGCACGGCTCAGAGATGTTTTACCACGATTGTCATGACCAGAGCTATGGGCTATGGAGCAACAAAAAGGATCCCAATTCCAAGCTTAAAATGCAACTGATTGATTTCGATACTAACTCTGTCTCACATTATTCATCCTTAAAGTCTCTACATAGAAGTTTTTTTTTTTTCGATTTTTGTTTTGGCTCTTCTGGAGGGGGACCCAGTAGGCTCTACAAAAATGCTTGTGCACGCTTTTGTTATTATAAAATGCATTTAGGAGGTCTGCTCTAGAATGATCAAAGCGGATTTGGCTGCTTCAAGGGCGGTTCCAAGAATCACCAAGAATCACCGCTACAATGCCAATTACACATTGAATCTCAGCTTTGTTGAAAGGACATCTGTGGATCTTTTGAACTGAGGTGAAACTCCACTTCACTATTGGAGAAAACGAGCACGAATCTAGTGTCGGATGCATTTGCATTGTAATCACCAAAAGAGGTCAGACAAAGCACGGCTCAGATTCTTAATTTGATCACCATTGCCGAAGCTATGGGCAACAAAAAGGGTCTCAAGTGTACAGTATACAGCGTGAGACAATTCTTGTATTTAGATAATCAGTTTCACATTTTTCCTCCTTAACGTCTTAATATACAAAAACATGTCATGAAAATGCCTTTCGATCTTGTTTTGGCTTTTCTGGAAGGGGCCCCAGTAGGCTCTACAACATGTTTGTGCACGCTTTTCTTACTAAAAAGTGCAATGCGCATGACAAAGCTTACACAGGGAACTAGGAAATCTGCTTTAGAAGGGTCAACACACACATTGAATCTACGCTTTGTGGTTGAAAAGGAGCTCTGAGCATGGATTCTTTGACTGAGGCAAAATTCAACTATGGGACTGGCAAAAGAGCACGAACCTATGTAATTAAGTAATATTAAATAGTAGAATTGGATGCATTTGGATCGCAATGACCAAAAAAGCTCAGACAAAGCACGGCTCAGAGATATTGCTCACGACTGTCAGAACTGTGGAGCAACAAAAAGGATCTCAAGTGTACTTAAATCAAATTGTTGATTTGAAACAAAATCTCTTCCACCTGTTTCTTCTTTAACGTCTCGACAAAAAAAGTGCCTGTTCCAACTTGTCTTGGCACAGAAGATCCTTTTAGAGTAGAAAAATGCACGTAAAGACGTTAGATCGGCCACGTCTGACAACAACATGCGAGAAAACTGATCAAACATAGTTTCCATTATAGAATGCGCAGCTGGGGGTACTTGAGTTTCGATGTTGAGATCATGTTGGCTACCCTAACAAAGTCGTGCTTGACAAGTATATAGGAACTTGTAGATCTCCCATGTTGATGGATATACAGGAAAACAGCCTCATTTTATAGCGTCAGTTTCCAGACTGTGCTCGGCATTCTGTAGTTGTGAAAATTGCTTTCTATAGCTCATGCTAGATGGCTTATAGCTGCAGCTACAGCTACAGATTGTCTAGCGCATCTTCACCCTGGCAAAGCACAGGGGGATTCATTTGGAGTCTTTAAATGTCATGGAAATAGTATGTGTTTGTGATCGCAACAAGTAGGTGTTGAAAGTTATTCATCCTTTTTGGGTTGGGAACCACTCAAATATTTCAAATTACCTATCCTTTTAGGGCTGACGCTGGATACCTGACGGATAGATGAAGGCCGCTGGCTACAAGAGACAACTGTAACTAAAGTTCCTGGTATCACTTGTCTTCATAGAAAAGTGGTCTCGTTGCCGCCGTGTTTGGCCTCACTGCTGCTTCCTTTCCATTTTCCTTTCCTCATAGACTTTATTGCGCCTCACTCGAGATACATGCTGTGCCATTTGGACTTGCAAATACAATCTCAAACAATGAGATTACCCGACTATGTTGTGTCACGAGGAACTTTGATTTTGTGAACTGTCAGCCTCACTAGATGCATGCTGTGGCATTGGGATTCTTCACAGGGCGCAATGTCTCGCTCAGATTTGTCAGATGTTAGATTCAGTCTGAATGCAGGCTGTGCCATTCGGATTTACGTAATTGACTTCTCGCGGGTTGATATGACTTCTCTCCGACGGTGGTAATTTGACTTCTCGCAGGTTGATGTGACTTACACAAACCCGATGCTGGTGCTATGAATGTGAGTCCGTACTTTGGGCAGAAGATGCTTGTGCTCCATTATCTTCTTTTTTCCAGAGATTCCCAGCTTGGGTAGGTGGATGGTGTGTGTTGACTGAAAATCAATTTTGCGTGCTGAATTTATAGTTTGCATGTGGTGATGCAGAGTCGGTGCTGCCTGCTCACCTCCCGAGAGCCCACCAGCCCAAAGCGGGAAATTGCGTTGAAGTTCAAGAAGCGGAGAAGACGAATGGGTTGCGGAGTACAGAGACGTTGCTTTTTACACATTTTCACATCTTTTCCAGTTTCGAGAGGACTCAGGAGGCTTGCGGATGACTGAAAACCAGCCTTCTGTTGATAGTGTCCTGACAGGCTTCGTGGCGACTCTGGCTCCATAATTTTTTTCACATGTTTGCACTTCCTGTGAAGTCGGTTTGACCTGGTTGACAGTTTTCATGAATCTAGCAGGCTTGCTGCGCCCTGCTGTAGCTCAAGGTTCGCTGCGCGCAAGCAGTTTCTTGAGCAGCAATTTGGGCTTTAACTTGGGCGGGCACTGGCGAAAATACAACATGGCGTGGCGGCGTGCCCAACGTTGCAACATACTTTCTATATTTATGTATACGTCATCATCAAGTCTTCATTAACTTATTGAATTCATTATTGAATTCATTTGGCAACTGGGGGCGATTAAGTTTAGAATTGAAGGACGAAGGCATTGTTGGGGTTTATGTGTACCAAATATAGGTGCCATAGGCAAAGTAGAGCTTCCAAGGCGCAGTCATGATACTGTATCAGTTCTGACCGCAGTTCTGACCGAGCTCTGATCCTCAACGATATTTGTTTCATTTGATTTCATCCTGTTTCCAAACCGTTCACAGACTTGACAGAGATGCGACATCCTTGCTGCATGGCCTCGAGGCCCCTTAGTGACAGCTGAAGGTGCCGGAGCTGCGATAGCGTCGGAGAATCGGAGAATCGTTTAGGATACAGAGATAGCATGGGATGGATGATGGATGCTACGATACATAGCTTCAATGTGTTCAATGCCTATACTGTAGCTGGTCCAATGCATTTGCCAACGATGTGGATTGTCGACCAATGCGAATACCATGTGCACTCTTGGAGGGTCAGTTTCACTGAAACGTGGGTCAACCATTTTCACCAAAGCAGGAGCAAATAGTGGATGCGGTACAGCATACTGGGCATATCTGGGCATCATATGCAGTCCTGTAGGCTGCTGTCATGTGCAGACAATACCTGGGGCATCACTCGATGTTTAAGATCGTGGTGAGCTCCTTGCACAGCTTGGCTGTTGGGCAGCGGTGCTTGCAAAACAGCTAAATTGCACGTTTGTCAACGCGTGGCTCAGAACAGGGCTTTGCGCTATTTTGTGCAGCGTGTAAATTTCGGGCTTCATGCTGTGTCAACATGCTCCAACAATCAGCCCTATGGTTGCCTGCTTTCTTTGCCCCTTCATTTGAACACATTCCTTACATGTAACTTTAATTCAGACCCCTAATGAATTACTGACGCCGCCAACGCAAGACATATCGCAAAAAGAGGGCACTTCATGGCTTGGGGAAGACTTGCTGCAGTATCTCGGGCATGCGTGAAGGCTGGCCTTGTATTGGAAGGAGGTTTTATAGCAGCTAGGGACTTTGATGTCTGGGTAAGCCATGTATCACCATGCCATCTACAACCCACAGAACTGAGGGCTGAAAAAGACTTGACCGAATTGACTGCCAGTGACATGACTCATGACGGACTCATGGCATGGTTTGTGCCTTTCGCTTTTATAAATCCTGTATACTGCTTCAGATTGCTTGAGGCTCTCCCAGCTGTCTCAGTTGGAGCTGCAGTCAGCATGAAACCTGCAGCATGCAGCTCTCGCGACAAGGCGTGGGTCTTAGGACGCTCTAGTTTCATCCTGCAAGAGCTGCAAGAGATATCAAGAGATGTTGTATATTCTGTGTCACTGCATCATGTACAAACATGCATTCAGGACAAAACCAGCGCGTTGAACGATTGTGTGATTAGCATGCATTCAGTATTCATGGATGAAGAGCTGGCAACAAATAGGTAGTATAGGATGCGCAGTTTTGTGTGTTGCCTTGGTTTGCGTATGGTTTCTTGATTTGCAAGGTGTCCTTTGTTGTCTCAGTGTCATTGTTTGCTGTTTCTTCAGCCTCCTAGGTTGCCTTTGCTTTCAGCGGTTTCTGGAGATTTCCATGCCTTTTGTTTTTGTTGGCTTTTGCAGGGGTTTACGCTTTTGTGGATTTCCTAATTTGTTTGGTTTCCATGTTGTTTGAAGTTTCCTTGCCTCCACCTCGGAGCCTGGACTAATTTGGGTTTACCACATTCACAGGTGTTTCTATTGCGTGACTTTTGCTCCTCCACATGTTATTTTCCTTGCTATCCACTGGTGCCCATGGGTGGGCTGTTTCTCTCTTGGTTTCATTGTCTTGTTGGCTTGTTTTGGTTCCACGGTTTTCTCAGCTTTCTTTGGCTGTTTTAAGTGTCCTTTAGCGCTTCAGGTCTTTCTGGGTTTACATTGAAGTTTACATGATCCTTTTTTTCAGCTTTTTTTGGTTTTCAAAGTTCCCAAGTTTCCCGTACAACCCTATTTCATGGGTTTCCTGCCTCAGTTGGTTTCCAACGTTTCCACGTTTTCTCCATGCTTTCTTGGTTACTTGCACACTGGTCAAGTCGCAAGACACAAAATATAGAATTCATTTTTTTTCTTCAAGACATCTTGTGGTTCCCATCATGTGCTTGTGGTATCTTGTGGTGGTGTAGCAAAATCCATCTCCACCCTGGCCCGCAAACAAGAACTTTTTTTTGGGTGGGAACCTTTTGGGGCCGATCTAAGTTCGATCCAGGTTTCGTCCGGGCGGGAATCAGGTGCAGTAAACTGGAGCCGCGCCCGGGTCGCGCTTGGACGGAGTCTCTCACCAGAATGCCGGTTTCGTAGGGCCCACAACAGTCTCAATCCCACGATGCCCTGGTAACACACCTTGCAGACCATGTGTTGCAAATTCAGTGTCCTGCAGTGCAGCATCGATTTGTCTCGTACATCTGTCAATAATGGTTTTGTTTGCTCTTTACAACACAGCCCTCTTTGCCTGGTTGGTGTTTGTATTGCTGGTTGGTGTTTGTATTGTCCTTTCTTTGATCAGGCAACATTTCAGCACACAGAACCAGAATCGTATCATCTCATGATTGGAACTCTGTCGTCCTTGGCCCACAAATGGTGATTGAAATTGTGATTGCCATGAGATGCGGAAAGTACAGTCAAGTAATTTGCCGATATTAGCCTCATTTGCTCAGCCGAGCAAAGTCTTGCAATGACAGACATGTCCCAGCAATCCACGGTTCAATTATAGTTATAGAATGTGTAATATATATATATAATATTATAATATACCTAAAACACACCTGGCCAACTGCGCGGAATGTCCATCCAATTTGTGAAAACACATCCATACCTTTGTTCTGCAGCATATTTGCTTGAGGCTATTGTTTGGATCCCATGTTTTACAAAGAATAAAATCTCATGAAGTTCTGTTTGAAGAAGTTCTGACGATTCAAACAAAACTATATATCGCTATGTACACCATGTCGCGACACGTTCTTCACATCACCATTCAGCTTCGTTTGGAGTAGAATTTAGTGATGGAGATGTGCCGAATCAGTTCCTGACCTCGAGCTCTGAGGCAGACAAGCAGCATGTTGCATAGCTGAAGACGACAGAGTTGCAGGCAAAAACGCATCAACGGTGAAAGACACGACTTCATTTTTTTGGAGCCAAATCACCTAGAGACCAAGGCTTTTTGGATCGGAGGATCATCGCAAGGTTGCAGCAAGACGCTGCCCTGCAAATTCGATTTTTACGGTGGGTTGCCCAGAACACGATGAACACGCATGCCGTGATTACGACCTGATGTCTCTTTAGATGTCCTCTGCAATGTCTGCGAGCAAGCCCCAACTCGGAATCTCTCAGCAGTTCAAACTTCCTGGAGTTTCGGTCTGCATCCAAGGCGGAGTCATTGTAGATCCAGCTGCTGTTCCTGCCGACGAGAACACCTTCCGCAACATTTTGGTTTCTCGGCGGACAAGCACAGCCCTTGTTCAGACTCCTTCTTGACATTTGCCCATAGCCAAACACTGGAAGACGCTCTCTTGCACTTCTTTTTGCACCCCTTTTCTCTTTATGCCTCACAGCCGGCCAGGGTCATGGTGGGGCAAGATTGCGGATATGTGATTTTTGTGATTGTTGTGATTGTTCTGATTGTTGTGATTGTTCTGATTGTTGTGATTGTCGTGGTTGTGGTGGTTGTGGTCGTGGTCGTGGCCGTGGCCGTGGTCGTGGTCGTCGTTGTCGTCGTTGTCGTCGTTGTCGTCGTTGTCGTCGTTGTCAGCGCTGTCGTCGCTGTCGTGGTCGTTGTCGTTGTCGTTGTGGTTGTGGTGGTTGTGGTTGTGGTTGTGGTTGTGGTTGTGGTTGTGGTTGTGGTTGTGGTTGTGGTTGTGGTTGTGGTTGTTGTTGTTGTTGTCGTTGTCGTTGTCGTTGTCGTTGTCGTTGTCGTTGTCGTTGTCGTCGTTGCCGTTGTCGTTGTCGTTGTGGTTGTTGTTGTTGTAGTTCGTTGTTGGGATCTTGTAATTCTAGTGATTGCTGTGATTCATATGATTTTTGTTTTTGTTCTTCTCTGATGTGCAACCCTCTTTTGCTTATGGCCGGGCCTGGCCGGGGTCGCCTACATGGTCTCGCCATGTCTCGCTTCTGCTATGGATCTTATCGCCTTGCCTTTGCTCTGCTCTGTCTCTTTTGACATGCTAGGCTTCTTCGCTGGATGAATGGCGGAAGCAGGGCAAGCGTGGTGTGCAGAGATCTGAGTGGTTTTGAAAATAATGTTCTGTTCTGATGAGTTCTGCATATCCAGATCTTCATGACCTCTGTGCTCCATGGTACTCCATTGGTTTGGACGGTTTAGACATCTCCAAATGTAAGGTGGCTTCATTTGGACATTGGTGCTGCCACCCTGGTGCCAATTGCAGCATCCGAGTTTGGTTTCGAATATCATCATGTCACTTAGATCATTTAGTTCTCCAAGCAAAGGGTTTTCCAAGCATCGGACTCTATGCAATTTCTATGCATATCTTTGCATGTTTTTGCAAGTTTTTTTTTTCCGCTTCATTTGATTTGTGACGACATTTAGGCAGAAAAATATTACATCATGATGACCAAGTGGTTGCCTGGATGCAGTTCTTGAGGCGATGACTTCACGACCACTATTCGACGAGTTGCAATCCCCTGAAGCGCCCGGAAACACTAGCGACAAAAACGACAAGACATGGAGTGAAGCGGAGGTGAACACAAAGACAAGACAAACATGCCGCGCTGTTGGTGTTTGTCCAGCACACAAGCCGATTCACAAGCTGATTCCAAACATTGTCGAAAAGGAGAAGGGAAACTGCAGTCCAAGGATGAAAAACAATGAAAAACCGCAATTTATATAAGCCCCCGGCTCTGCGCAAAGAGAGACTATTTGAGCCTCACAGGTGCAATACCTGACTTACAACACACTGAACTGACCTGCAATCTGGTATTGTGACCGTAAAGCAAGCGAGAGTGTCTCAAACACAGGAACGATCTTTGCCCAGGTTGCCAGATTCACCGAACACGCTGCCCGCGAATGCAAGCCATACCGTTGGCGTAGGTGCATTAGTGACAAACTCAGAGGCGACTTGGACAGCAATACTTCAGATTTTTGAAATTTCAATGCAGTGTGATGTTCTACAACTTGTGGCGAAAATGACCAGTTTGAGCAACAAGCCTTGCAAGACTGGGCAGGGCAAAATTCTACTTGTTCGAGAGAAGTCTGGGCCAGCTGCAAAGTTTGGCTTCTGGAAGATTCCGACTGGCTTAGTTGATGCCGGCGAGGTGACGTTGCAGCAAAGGGGCAATCAGTTTTCTGATGATTCACATTCAGTTGCTACACTATCCTTTTTATAATTGTTTAAAATATCAAAAAACAAATGGGTTGTGTGCTTCAGCACCCTCGAGGAGAGAATAGGTCATCCTGGAAGACCGGGGTTTGAGCATGTCTTGCACTTGCCAGAACCGATCCTATCAGATTTCTTTGCCTCAACTTCCAAAACAACTTGTCCTTTCTTTGACTTCCGAAGCTTCGGTCTTTTCTCAAGATTCTCAAACCAACAGGACATTCATGAAGCAGCAGTGCGAGAAGTCAAGGAGGTCACATTCATCACAGTTGCCAGAGACTGCCCTAATCCGTTCTAGGATTGAATCAGGATTGAACTTGGCATCACTGGCATCACTCAAAGCTAAGATGACAGTAATTGGAATGTAACTGAAAATGTAACTGAAAATGTAACTGAAAATGTAAGAATATGTGCAGTGTCGAATAGAAAGGTCCTCTTGTCCAGCCTTGAGGAGACTGGCATTGATGCTTCCTTCGAATGCCTAGGGGCCTTCACAATGAGTCACGGCCACCTGCCTTCAAAGCCTCCTGGTCTTGCTGGTTTGTAGAATGCAAATACTGCTAGTCAATGAGACCAGACCATACCAGATCCGGAAACGTTCATTTTTTAGCGGCAAGACCTATATGATCTACATGTGCATTGTGTATAAGTGTGTGATGTTTGAGTCTAGTCACGTCTACTTTGTAGCTGGATGCCTTTGTACAATGATGCACCAGGCAATGCAACACAACGTAACGAACTGTGATGAACTGTGCAAGTAAAGGTAGTGTCGGCATTGTGTGCAACACATTGAAGGGTTGCAAGAAAATGCCATGTGTGCGGATATATATATATATATATATACATACATATATATGTACGTAGATATACGTATATATACTGTGTATGTGTATGTGTGTGTGTGTGTTGAATACAGCACACATGTGCTGGGTGCAAGTCATACAATGTTCGCAGTGCAAGTACCCAATTCATGAATTTTGTGCCTTTAGTTTATACTATGGTTACCGTAGTTTATGCATGTAGTGCATCAGCACGTGTTTTATGAGTTGCTTTGCCCATAAGTCCAGGCCACCAGAAGGTGAGATTTTCTTCCCAACACACAAAGCCATGTAGAGACAAGCAGAGCCCGCTAAGTAAACCTATGGAAATCCTGAACCAATCACACCAGGGCGAAGTAAGAACTGCAGGACTACAGGGTGTCTATAACCTTTATCCGCTCAATGCCTTTCCTCTTTGGCAAGATCTAACAGTTCTTGTTCTAGGAGATAGTCCTAAAATGTCCTGCGCATATTACAGTAAGACAGCCCCATTTTCTCCTGCAAACAAGGTGGAAATCTTGCGCATGCATCTTGATGGCATCAGTCATGAGCAAACAAGGATTTAACGCAAAGAAATCAGCACGTTTTGCTGCTTGCCAAGGAGGTCAGCACGTTGCTGTTTGGATTTGTTCGCCGCATTTGCGACATTTGACACAATGGAAATCAACCTTCAGGCAAGAAAAAGCAACCTGTTCTTCGTGGTGAAATGTCAAGCAAAGACAACGGAAATTCAAGCCTGTCAGAGTGTAGGGCTCAGGCATCACCCCAAGCAGCGTTTCGCTTGCATTCACAAGATTCACCAGCAGTTTCGCACCAGTGTGTTGCAGTTTGCAGATCAGTGCGCTGCAGGCGAGATCGCAGAAGCTCGATGGTTCTCCAGGGCTGCTGAGCATGCAGAAGTATGCAGATCTGTGAGAGTGTCCGGATATGATCTGGAATCAGATAAGGAATCTCTCAGTCTTAGCTGATGAGGTTTTCTTTAGCTCCGGCTCCGACTGCTCCGTGTCCATGTTGCGCCAAGGAAGAATGGTTGTCTCTTCCTTTCCCTGAGAGAGGGTCAATTTGGGATGAGCTGAACCAGTCTGCTTTTGCGGAGGCTGCGCGAAGTTTCTCGTTTTTGTCAGTCCGCACTCCGATTCCGCACCTCCAAAGTTTTGTGGACGATGACTTTGCACCAGATATGAAGCAGAGATGTCCATGGTTTTGGCAACGTGAACTCAATGACAACTAATTTTTCACAGCTTCTGTCGCTCACCCGAACTAGATCGGAAGGAGTTTAGATAGGATAGATAGGCAGGCTTTCATTGACAATAAAGAAGAACAAGCTGCAAACTGATGTCAAGTGATTTCATTCCAAATGTACAAGAGCTACAGATATAGCATGAAAAGGGAAACAACCAAGCGCGGCGTTTTGTTGAAGCTCATGGTCTTTCACATGTGACAGTCCAGCTTGGATCCGGGGTTGGTTCAAACGCTATCAGTTCTAGATATGTTATTGTTCAAATGTGTTGGGTGAGGTTGAACAGTTGACTCTGTTTGATGCATGACTTTGAATGAATTGCGCATTTGGCATTCTTCATGGGAAATGGGGGCCTCAATCAAGGGTCAGTGTGTGGTCATGCCGGCAACGATGCTATGTTTCTATGTCAGCGTGCTTGCTAGTCGAATTTAATCAAACCTTCATCATCCATGGAAACAAGCAACGGAGTAAATATAAAGGAAATGAAAATGGAGCATGGGCTGAAGAGCCTAAGCAGCTCAAAACATTTCAAAACATCTTCTGAAGTCCCAGAATTCATGCAATCAGGAATCAGATGCAACAACATGTAAACAAAGAGAAGAACCATGCGGTAAAGCTGGTGTCGATGGACCATAGCTTGCCACTGCAGCCTTGTGTCTTGTTAAGTGTCACATGTCGTGCTTGCCGCCCTTTGCTGCCTACAATTTCAGACTGACTCTGTTTGTAGCTTATTGGGGCCAAATCAGTCTTGCGATTGTCCTGTTGCTCCCAACACCTGGTTTGACTTTGATTTGACTTGTCAGAGCTTCCTTGCTTCCAGTGCATATACCTGTCTTCGGTGACTTCCAACCTTGTTAATGAATCATCAGAAAAGAATAGCTTGGACTGTAGACGTCGATAGCTAATCGCGTGCGTCTTGTTATGTCCTTGTGATTTCATTGAGCTTTGTAGGTACCTTCGCTGCAAAATATTGAATGGATCCTGATTGACACTGGCAGGATGTTCTGTCGATGAAGATTTTGCCATGGGGGAAGTCTCGGCCGGACTCTTGTCGCTGGCAGCTTGGCGTAATTTTTTTAGTTATTCGAGCGCGCCTTTCGATTGTTGGCATTTCGTGTCAAGCTTGAGCTGAAGCATTCCTGGCTACTTCCCAGATGGTTCCAAGGTTATATTATCCAGTGAGGCGGTCAGCCCTTTGATGCGCCCGCATTGGGTCGATCCCATGAATCCAGCCGCATTTTTGGCAGAACAGCTTTCATTTTGAACCCAGCAGCCTTTCACTATTTTCCATTTTCGCTACACGGGTGAGAGAGTGGTTTCACCGGAGCAATGTGTCTGCCGAAGTAGAGAAAATGAGACTCTTGCTGCGACGGATGAAGCAGGCCTCAAATATCTAGCATGGTTCAGTAACGTTGGCTGTGTCAGACTAGCGTTCATGCTCTTCAATGATTAACACTTATCCCTTGGACCCATGATGCTTTTATGCTGCAGTATTGATTTCCATCAACCTTTTGTTGGCATTTAATGTTTTCGCATGATGGTCATCTCCAGTCTAATTAGTGCTGGGAGACCTTGAGGAATGCCTTTTGGATTCGCCTTCATGCACTCCCATGTCTGTGTTTTTCTCAAGGTCTTCTTGACCCAACTGCGAAACTGAACTCCATGTACAGAGAAGAGACAAGGATTACTGCTACCTTCTGCAAGTCCTCAACTCCAAGCAGATCTTCATCATGCCAGACATTCCATGCCACAGCCTGACAAGCAGGGGATTTGCAGCTCTCATAATTTCCAGAGATTCCATGAGATTCCCATAAGCTGGTGTAACCTGTAATATCATGTAATGCCAATGGGCACGCTTGTTTTCCTCGCCCTGCTTTCTTCGGCGGCTGTGGTTGCCTGCCACGGGGCATGTCCCTCGGGTAACAGGGAGCATTGCCATTTTGACGCTGGAAGGAGAGAACGCGCCCCAGATGTGGCTGCAGCTTTGCAAGTTTCCCACCAGACGATTGATACATCTGCAGCCAACCAGAGCAAGCTTGCAACAGATTCTGTGACCCAAGAGGGCTTTCTGCCCCGTGACTGGCCCCGAGATGATGAAAGCCGAAGTCCATCTGTCCATGATCCCTGTCCAGACTTCCTGCTTCAAAATCGATTGCACTACAGAATCCCTCTGGAGCCAAGAACATCGCCGGCAAAGGTGATCGACACCTTTGCCTTCAGCTTTGCATCGGAAGCCGAGGAGTTGCTACTACGATTCTATGAAATGGGCGAGGAGGTGTCTGAGTTTCACATTGTGGAGGGCGATCGGGACTTCACAGGAGCGATGAAGCCGTACAATTTCGAAGCGTTGCTGAACAGTGGGCAGCTGGATCCCTGGAGAAACAAGATCACATACCACCAGGTCAAGATCCCTGCCGGCGTGAAAGGCTATGCGCTACAGGAAGCACAGAGGCTGGCACATTCATAGCAATAGGGAAGTGTCAACAAAACCTATGGATGGAATGTAGGAGACATGGGAGGCTAAAGGGAGTTCACCAGAGATAAGCGACTGCCCGTTCATGAGCCAATGAAATCAGATCCGCAGATGGCATGAAAGACCCTGTGGTGTGCCAATGAATAAGAGTAAATCAAGGTAGTTCCAGTGGGGCTATCTTGAGTTTTACTCTACTGTACGAAGCGAAGGGGAGGGTGGCCAGCCCTGTTGCCTGATTATTCAGGAGGCACCAGTGCGGGGTATGTACTTGCAAGCAGCAACGATATCAACGAGTTTTTTCCTACCTACGGGCTGTTTGGGCAAAATGAAAACAACATAATATATACATGATCTACATTTATCGCTGTATCTACACATACGTAATGTCTAAGGCTATGTAATGTTATGTCACAGTTAAGTCATTTTGAATGCACGTTTGGCACAGGCAGTGAAGCACGGACATGTGTGCCCTATCGTATTTGATCGCTGGAATGTATAGATATCGAAAAACACAAACTATGTAGACAGCCACACACGACACACGCACACACAAATATAATGTTGTAATTGTAATTTATATTATATACTATATATACATACATATATTATACATACATCTATCACCATCTATCTACGTGTACACTTCAAAACACTTGTAATCACACACACACACATGCGTTTGTACTCAGATGGATACGTGTTTGAAAATACAAAGCCACATTGACATGAAGATAGCATGCTCCCCTCGTGGTGAAACACATGTTTGTTTGGCGCGTTTCCCTTTCTATGAATGTCATAAGAGCCATAAGTGAGGGCAGCTGGCTACATCACCTCATGCGAAAACTAATGTCTTTCCTCATCGTTCCTCTACTGTCGGTGTTTTTTAAATCTTAGATCTTTCTCACGCTATCTTGGATCTGGTTTCTGATCTTCGCCTTAACTCGTTTTGATCCAAACCACGGAACCTTTTGCTTAGATTTTTTCTTGGTCCCCCAGGTCTAGTAATTTTGCAAAACTTTGGGGGCATGCCTTTGTTTTCCTTCGATGTGGTCCTGTTTTGGATATTCCTGAGCCCCACGAAGGCAAGCTTTGCGAGCACAGGTGAATTCTTTCAGGGGCTACAACAAGGACGACATCCTCTTGGAAGGGGATTTGGACGAGATTCTGAGCCATAAGCTGTTGCAAGCCCTGAAGACTTGCAAGCCAATGAATAACATTTGGAGAGCCCATGTCCGCATGGCTGACCTGATCTATAGCGTTGCATGGACGACGGGCAACGTGTCCTTTGGGACAACTTTTGGCTTTTTCAACGAAGGGGGAGCGCTGGCTGGTGTTGGTTTTGTAAGGGATGAAGGATTTTTGCATTGGGATCATGAGCTGAGTGCCGTGGACGGGAGCCACGTTGCTTGGCATTTTTCCTTTATGCTCAATGGCCCTGCTGCCCTTGCGCACAAGATCTTCATCCGCACAGAAAGTCGCCCGGATTTTGCCAAAGAATTCCGCACGGAAGATGATCTGGCAACTTTCATAGCCAGTAGTTTCTACGCTGACCCGAGCCACCATGATCATTCCATCTTTCCTTCGAAGCTTGGAAAGAAAGACTTGCCTCAGGCGCTCGTACAGCACCCAGAAAAGTTTCCAAGCATTCTGCGCAATGTCAAGTGGTAGACCGAGTGGCATTGACAGGCGCTGTTCGCACATGGAAAAAAAACTTTGAATTCCCGTAGCCATGATGCTTTCTTTGAATTACCTCCTCCTTTAGCCGCTGCCCCTTCTCTGAACTGATCGGATTCGCCATTATGGGCGGTAAATGGAGGGGTAGAAATGTGACAGATGTGAGCATTTCATTTATTACGAAAGCCAGCTGTCAAGCTTGGCT
>Ga0126342_10011257_pt1 | contig 15987 bp, 15 predicted proteins | sample Cyp1metagenome_FD_92528 | JGI IMG/M metagenome (GOLD analysis project Ga0126342, IMG submission 92528) | Coral microbial communities from Lord Howe Island, Old Settlement Bay, Australia - Cyphastrea 1 metagenome | ecosystem: Host-associated > Invertebrates > Cnidaria > Coral ... | reverse complement strand
CATCCATATTAAATCCATATTATCATCCATATTATATATATTATCATCCATATTATCATCCATATTAAATCCATATTATCATCCATATTATATATATTATCATCCATATTATCATCCATATTATCATCCATATTATCATCCATATTATCATCCTATATCTAATGGATTTCTAATGGTAGAAACTATAGAAACCATAGAGTTTCCATGCTGTTGGAGCCTCCAGAGTTGGCCGGTGCAGTTGGCACCAGACGGTCGTTGACCCTCTGGTCATTTAAACTTAAAAAACATATTTAACTATATAATCATGGCTAATTATATGGAAAACGGCATGAACATGGCCCATTTCTATTGTTTTTACGTTGATTTTCCATGATTTACTTGTTGGAGATGGTGACTTTCCATTGTCCAGGCCACGACTTCCGCGACACAACGCCTCAGCGCGCATGCGGAGCGGCAAGAACTCTTACTCTCTGCAGGCGGGAGCGGCAATGGTGGAAGAGACCCTACGAAGTTTTGGATCTAACATGATCTAACCAACAAAGAATGTGGACTTAAACAGCTATAGTCGGCTATAGTGTGCATAATGAATCATAATGATGGATACCACCAGTTGATATTTGCCATTTGGCGGGTAAGAACTACAAGTTGCAGCTGCAGATGTCCCTTCTGGCAATTCTCGGAAGCCTTGCCAGGTGTTGAGCGAGGTGGTGTTGAGCGAGTGAAGCTTGAAGAAGAGCTTCAGTGGATGTCTCAGGTCGCCCAGTTAAAAGCTCTGCGATGGACAGTCGTTCCAATGGCTGAGCCGTCAATCACTTTCAGTCATTTGAAAAAACAGGCTGGTTACATCTGGTTACTGTGGTCTCATTCTATCATGATGTCCCTGACCATTCTGACCTGATTTTTGAGGCACATGGAGCGTATGCTGTGGGAACGTGACCAGGAACGTTTCTCAAGCGATCTCCAGACATGGTGTAGACACAATTAACATGTTAACCTCTGGTAGTCAAACATGGCAATCACAACCCTCCATTGACAGATTATTTTCCCATTTTAACACCCACTATTGCCGATTTATAGGGGATTTCCCATTGCCCTGTTTGATTACCAGAGGGTAACATGACTGATGCTTTCTTTGGTCCTTGGCATTCCTTGGCTCTGCCAGGACATTCGAACGTTGAGACATCGAGCTCAAGAGCTGGAGTCTCACCAGCGTGGCATCCCAATGTGGTGTGGATTGTGGGGCTTCCAACTCTCAAGATGATGGTCACGCAGAAAAGCGACCAATGAGTTGGAAATGGAAACAAATGTAAATAATGCACTCCAAACATCTTCAAATATCCCCAAACAATGACGACATGGACATATTGAGACTACAGTAAAGATAGCATGATTAGGTGACGTCCGACATGGTTCGAGCCTTTTTCCAATCGATTCTGAGGTTGCACCTGGATGTGGAGATGCGTGGGCTGCATGCCGCCAAAGAGAACTCCACCTCGGAGGTTTGCATCTCAGAAATGGTGGGAAGAAGCGGCGCAATCCGTTGGCGTTCTTTGGTGTTTTTTTTGGGGGGTTCCAGGGTTCCATCTTCAGGTCTTCAACACATCTCCAAGGCACATCAGCTGAGTGGTGACATTGCCGAACTTTTGCACAAGAAACTGCAGAAGGCAGTGGCTGTGGGATGCTGTGGCGATTTTCATCCAGGTACCAAGTTTCTGACCCATGCTGATCATGGTGATGTGTCATTTAGATTTCAGATGGAAGAACCTGGAAGCCACTTGTCTGTTTCCCGCACAGCCCGTCATAGAAAATGTCAAGCAACAGACAGACATAACAGAGATACTGCCCAGTCTCAACTAGAATGAGCGGAACTTGAGGACCTCGATATGAATCCAAAAGGCTCGCCTCAACTTTTAATGAAAATCACAACTTGTGAACATGATCAAGTCCATTCTTTTGAGAGTCTTCTGCGATGATGGGCTTGGAGGAAGGGCCGTATTTGGGCTCGATGATTTTGACTTGTTTTCTTCAAACTTCCAATGGATTCCACCAGCTTTGATGAACCCTTCGTCTCCCTGGGAGGTGGAAAAAGGCCATGAAGCTGTCACTGAGAGTGGCGTCAGCCAGGCCAGGCAATTCTTGCTGAACACACAGCTATCCAATGCTATCCAGGTGTAGTCATCATCTCTGTGCCAGGTTGCTGATTCACTCGGCTTGGTAAGTACCTTGTCGCAGCGGGACTGGGCAGTCGTAGTTGGGTGAGGCATGGTGGGGCCCTGTTTGTCACTGTTCAGTATTCACATTTCAACGCAAGTATCCACTTGTGGACACTGCAACTAATTAAAAGCTTTTCCCAACTTCTTAGTCGTTCTTAGATTTCTTAGTGCATTGCTGCACAGTGGAGTGGGTCTGTTTGGTAGGAGGCCAAGAGATTGCAAGAGACCACCAAGTTGCTGGAAACGAAGCGGCAGGACATGCGAGGGCTACAGCTGCATGGGGTGGGAACGTGCCCAAGGATTAACCCCCTAAATTTTCCATGAAACCCCAAAGATACTAGTAGGACCTGGTTTCAAGTTTCGATCATTTCCTCTTGGATATGGCCATTGTGACCATCCACGTTAAAGTTAGTGACTCAAAGACCGATCCAGGATCCAGGATGTACAACTGGTGATCAACTGGACTGCAGGAGCATGCAAACTTCCAACGTCGAGCAGACCAGGACTCCCGGGCGATGGTTGGAGGGTCTTGAAGCTGCTCCGGTGGCGATCAAAGTCTCAGAAATTTTGAAGGCGCCAGCTGGAATCCCTATCCCACTGTGTGACCAGTCCCTGCTTTATGGATTTTTATGGTTCAATTACCTATAAGTTATAATTTATAATCCCAGCTACCAGTTTACAACTGGCATATCAACCCCAATCAGTTGGGTTGCAGCTATAAAAATGTACTTGTATAATTACTAATTATATATCTATAGTTCTTATGCCTTCCACTTCCAATCAGCAAATCATCATGAATCATCATGAATTATCATGAATCATCATGAATCATCATGAATCATCATGAATCATCATGAATCATCATGAATCATCATGAATCATCATGATCCAATGATCCATGACCAGCAATTGGGCATCTGTTTCCATTTTTTGTTGAACCAGGTGGCCGCAGAAGCTCGGCGCCTCGAAGCAGTGCCTGCCTCAATGGTATCCCAAATCATCCAAGTCATTGGACCATGACTTAGTACTGAAACCCATGGTGTTGGGGATCCCCCATGGTTAAAACCCCCATTTAAAAGGGGACCCCCAGTGGAGTAGAATCTGGTTTGCCTTAAACATGCCAGTTAACCATGCCAGTTTCAGGAAGAAGCATCGCTCCAGCACCGGGTCCATCTTTTTGAGAAGGAGCTGAGGCAGAAACAGGCCACGGTCACATGAAGGATCATGAAGGATTTTGTGAGTTCCTTTGCCATCAGACCCACATAGACCCACTACTTGGGCTTTTGTTTTGTGTGCAAGCTGGGCACGTGTGAAAGGGTGTCAATGGCTACAAATGGCTGCAATTGAATACATCATAATACATCATTAATCATTAGTATTGACAGCATTTGTTTGGACAATGTGCACAGATGTCTTTAAGGATTCACCTTCTCCAGAATGCCTCAGGGGCAGATGGAGCAGCACGACAAGCAAGCTGTGCACGACGGGGCCCGGGGACCCAAGTCTTTCATCTTTAAAAAACAGCCATGATTGGCAGTCGCAGATCTGTTTCCTGCTGTGACGCCTGGAAGCGGCTCAGGGCCTTTTGCGTGAGCACATTGAAGAGCTACGACATGCGGTCGCCAAAGAGCAAAAAGGCCCCACATTTCCCATTTCCAGCAACTTTTTGGCTTTTCATCACGACACCATGGTCCAGGGATGTCAAAGGGAAGCAATCATTTCCGTGTTTGGGGATACCCAAAATAGCAATTTGAATGGGGAACTTGAGGATCAACCGCATCCAATTTTGCAGTTTCGATGTTGGCGCATGTTCTTGGCTGTCCACTTCTTGCAAGTATGCAGAGAGCACTTTGATTCATCAACCATGCCATCGATGCCTCAGGGATACATGGGGCTACTTTAAAGATGTTTAAGTCAAAGACACATGGCCCAGTGCCCCACAACTAACTTTTCATTTTCCGGTATTCCCATCACTGGCCTCGCAGGTTTCATGGCCGCGGATCATTGCGCCGCAGATGCCTCAGACATGAGCGGAGAGGGAAGCAAGAAGCGATCACTGATTTAGATGGAGGTTTAGCTCATGTTCTGGTCAAGCGAGGAAGTCAGCAGGCTTTTCAACTTATATAGCGCCATTTGTTTTTTTTGCAGGGACTTTGTTTCAGTTCCAACTGTTCCAATTTGCCTCATAGATGAGGCCTTGAAGACACATGTGTCAGAAGAGGCCTAGTGAAATCGTCAAGCGGAATGCGGGTATGTTCCCAAACTGAAGGGGTCGATTTTCACGTCCACTGGTCGAATGTACTGCACTTGCCAACAGCAGCAAGCTTAAGTGGTTGATAGGCAAACTGAAAATGCACGGCCGAAGTTGTAACTGCCTGTCACATCTGGCACTTTGCAGACGCGTGCGGCAAAGCAAGAAGTCCAGTCGATTCTGAAGATGATCCCTGAATTGGACGCAGCCTCGCTCTCAAATCGCTCAAGCCACGACAGACAAATACCGCACAGGGTGCCCTCCGCAAAGGCCTAAAGATGCCTAAATCACAAGAGACTGGAATGTGCATAAGATATTAGTTGTTGACTGACTGGTAGATACTGGTAGATACTTTCAAAAGATACTGTATGGTGCAATGGCAAAAACAAATTTTACAGTAGTCATTTTTGACATTTGTGTACATTCATCAGTTATCAGTTGTCAGAGTTGCCAGTTGCAGTACAGCCTGGACAGGCTGGGGGTAAGTTTCCAAGCAGAGGGGCTTCCTTTATAGAAGTGCGACATGACTTTCGATTCCCAGAGCGCGCGTCGGTGTCTGTTCTTGCAGCGTCTTTTCTTTCTCTATGTTTTTACTATGAAGCCGATGACAACCACCACCAGGTCACCACCACAAAGACTACCACCATACCACGACGAGTTGAGTTATCCTTAAGTTTCTCTTCCAAATACTGTATCCTTTGATCATCTTTGATCATTGTTTATCCCATCGGGATGGTCTCTTGTGGGAAATCTGACAATCTTTTGCTCCACATTTCGCGTAGAGCGAAGTGGAGTGACCAGTCATCTTTTCTCGAGGCCCTCCGAGCTCGAAAACAGCATGTCTACAGCGCGGAGGCGGCCGATGGTTTCAGGACACCTTTTTTAGTGCTCCACACTGACTACGTTGTCAAGAAAGTGCAGGTATGATTGAGAAGTCTGTCTATCCATCCATCCATCCATCCATCCATCCGTCCGTCCATCCATCCATCCGTCTATCCGTCTATCCGTCTATCCATCTAGGTAGTTAGATAGTTAGATAGATTAGATAGATAAGATTATTAGATTAGATTAGATTAGATTAGATGAGATTAGATTGATAGATAGATAGATAGATAGATCGATAGATAGTTATTGAGAAGTTTCTGAGAAGGCTGTCTTTGATGGTCAGTCGTGTTGCCGGAGGTGTCTAGCGACTCCGTGGATGTGTCGAATCCCAAGGAGTAGCCATGGCCTAGATATCTCACAAGACAAACACACCGACACCTGTCATAACAATGTACGCAATCAACGTCACGCAGTATTGTAGGTTTAGGTTCTTTGATGACACATCAGTAATTCCGAGTAATTCTATCATTTTCTATCTGTATCCCCTTAGTTCCTCTTAATTGAAGCAGTGAACTGCCTGGCCTGAAAGCCGCAACCATCAACTGAGGGCCCTGCATGCAGTGCTTCGCGCTGGGACTGTGACTCCACCCGGTTTGGTGTGTCGCCTTGGCTGGGACCCAAGCTGCCGCTTGGTGACCCATGGTGACCCATGGTGACACCCATGGGTGGGTCTGGGTCACGACATGTCATGGCCAGGGTCAGCCCAAGTAGCGCTTGTTGCTTACAGCTTTAGTGCGATTGGACGCAGGTAATCATACATGGGATTCATTTGTTCATAATTACATCGCATATAGTAGATACATTAAGATGTTGATGGCGGCATCTATCCCAGAAGAAACTCTGGCCTTGCATCTTGTTTCCGCAGCCAGTGGACAGTTCGAAAAGTGTATAGGATCCTTGGGTCTTTGGGTGCCCAACATTGTGACAAAAGCAATGGAGTCGGCTTTCCCCAATCCATTCCGATCAAGCCGAAAACATTGGAAGGATATTCCATGATGGAATGAGAAGTAACCTACATCCCAAAAAGAGGCCGTGTGGGAGGAATCACGATTGGGATGATTGGGTACTGGGAGGATCCTCTAGTTATTTATAGCCGTGTATAGTAGCCTGCTTTGTTGCCTTTTCTAACAAGTTAGGGGTTCCAGCTGCGACTTGGACCCTTTACTCACTGTAATTTCATACTTGTCCGAGACCAGACCGTAGCAATGGGCACATTCAATGTGCGACGTGGTGTCAAAATGGCACAGCGACGATGCCCAATAACAGTTTGACCAGGTGTACAACATGCATATTTACAATTATAGTTTTATTAATTATATAGATATATCGGAAGAATGATGATGATGACTATTATTGGATATTGATATTATTGGTATTACTGTCACCTTAGAAGTTTTGGAGCTCGCGTCCCAAATAAGGGTTGAACAGATTCTCTCATAGTGGAGCGACTTCTGATGTCTCGCCAGGGTCGTACTATACGAAGGACAGCTGACCGTTGTGCGCCAAGCAGGTTCAGAGGTAAGGTATCTTGGCATGTCTTAGCATATGAATCTTGGCGAATTTGTGGGCCCAAACGTCAGCTTTGGTCGAGGGCTTCACTGACTTTCACTGGCTTGTGGTTTTGCGAACTTTGCTGGTCAGTTTCTATCAGTTTCTTGCATTGCCTGGATAAAAAAGGCATTGCATCTTGAGCAAAGATGCCTTTGAGTACTACGCCATCGATTCCATCGATGGCCCATTGGGAAAGCCTCTGGCACGATTTCCCATGATCTCCAGCAGTTGCATGGAGTGGATTCCTTCAGGTTGGCCCGGGAGTTGCGGGGAAAGGGTCACAGGGCTCACATGGCTCACGCTTTGGGAAGTCATGACAGTCCAAAAACATCCGCAGTATTCATGGGCAAAGACCTCTCCACCTGCACAAAAGACCGGTGATTTTCATAGATTTGAAATATGTTAAGAATGTTTAAAGATATTTTAAGATGATTTAATATTAAGTTAAGGTAATGCTGCAGGGTTTCAGGTGTCAAATAGCTGGGATCTTCCAGGCCTGAAACTCCGGCATGGAGCGCGAGTACTTACCCTGCGAGGAGCCGTCAGCACCTCAGCGGCAGTGCCCAATGGGATCAATGGGCTGTTCTAAACGCTTTATGAATGGGGATTACTGAATAATCCATGGGGATACCCAAATAAACCAACCAGCATCATGGAATCATGGCCCAAAAAATTGTACCCGCTGTCTCCACTATTCAGATCCACCTCTGGCACCCCAGGATGACACCATTGCTGAATGGAGGAAGGCTTTACAGCATGCGCTGAGCTTATCGCAAACTGCATCGCGTCTCAGCACTTAACTTAGGTTCGTCAGGTTTTTGTGGGGGTTCAACGAGGAGTTTCATTTGCTAACAGTTAAACAACCTATCCACTTTCTTTAAGCTTGCACTCTTTGACTACTTTCTGACCCATTGCAATGGCGTCATGCTCGTTTGCGCTTGTACTTTTGGTGTAATTACAGTGTTTCTTCCAAGAAAGCGGGATTGATCTCCAGGTGCTTCACAAAATGAGAGTAATGTACTTGTAGCCACTACGCCCCAGCGAAGAAACAAACAACACAGATATGAATATCTAGGTGGATCAGAGAAAGCAGCAGTTATCTCAATTGTAGCTCTCGTCACACACATAGCAGAAAGGACCTTTGTCACTTCAAGTCTATGACAACCTTTTTTTTGAGAGCGAATTTCCAACATTTAATGTTGTAATTATTGGAAATCATCGGAATGCTGTTTTTGATGCTTTCAAGAGTGAGTGCCCAGGCTCCAGCTACGAGTTTTCGGTTTCCGGGAGCAGCTGTGTCATGTGTTGGCCGAGACATCCTGGCGTGTGCGCGATGTGAAGGCACGACGCAGGGTGGTTGAAGATAGCAGTGCCATGTGGGGCTACCTGGGGGATACTCCCCACTTGGAAAGTCAATGCGTTCACATGTTTTGCTGCGTCTAGTTGGGGGGAAAGAATTGTGGAAGTCGATGCGTGCTGCGTCCAGCTTGTGTTTGGAAACCATAATTTTGATTATTGATACTTTTACCTGCGTTTTTGCAAGTTTGGAATTTACCTATTGTGTCAGTACCATGGGGAATTTGATCGCATTGGGTTTTGTCACTTTGAAATTTGGAGATGTGGTTGTGTTGAAATGATGAGGGGGATTGGTGACGAGGGGTTCTTTTTTTCCATTTTAGGGTATCGCCGGGGTATCGCAAGAGTATCGCCGGAAATACGTGAGTTGTATTGCCTTGTCTTGCCTTGTTTTGTCTTGTCTCTGCTGCTGCTACTGCTGCTGGTTCTGCTGTTCCTGCTGTTGCTGTTGCTGCTGCTTACCTTCCCACTACCGAGCTGCGTGCGCCACAAGGGGCACACGCAACAGTCGTCACTGGCCGGGCGATCGGGGTGGCAACAGCCCTGCGTGCTTGAGGCCAACGGCCAACACTCGCCTTGTCAGGCATGAGAGCAGGGCGATGCGCTAATACGCTTGCTCGGCGCGTGCCAGTCATGACTGTCTGGTTGTTTGGATTGCATCATATTGCATCCGTCCTTGCACCCTTTGGTTGGTAGCTTCGCTTTGACTGTAGTTGTGGTGAAACTTGCGTCCCATTGTGTTTTTTAACAAAATCATTCAAAATAACCTAAAACAATGACTGCATAGATGCAGCGTCCACAATATGCTTCCGAATTTTACAGCCATAAAAAACACCGAACATTAAACGAAATAGATGATTACTGGCGCACAGCGTCCCATGCTGATTTGCATGATTTTGCACTGACTTCTCTGACTTCCCAAATGCGCACCGTCCCATGGTGATTTGTGTTTCAGAGGGACGGTGCATTGACTTTCCCGATTGGGTGTACTGGACCCAAAATCGACAGACCTCTCTAAGTCTATAGGACATGTTTGAAGAGTTGTGGAAGAAGTCCACACCTTGGCCCGTCCTTCTTGCAGAGATGTTTCAAAGCTTATGTAAATTCCAGTTTGAAGTTGGATCTTCTTGTTTGGCAGTGGCTGTTTTGCCGAGGGCAGTGACCGTGGCGGGAGTTGATGAAACCTGCTGTTGCTGTGGTGCACTCCTCAGGCAGTGATCAAATCAATCTGTGGAGTCCTTCCATCAGAGCAACGCTTGATTTACGAGATGGACCTCTTGGAAGATCCTGTGCTTCTGACAGAAGTTCTTCCCCTTGAGGCGCCCAGTGGTGCCATGGGATGCCATGGGGGTAATGAGTGAAATCTGGTGGAAACGCGTGGGAAACGGACGTTGAATGGCAGATTTGCAAAATGGAACACAACTATGTCTGACATTCTACATCATAAAGTTGAAGACCATTTTTGCATCCTACCTTGAATTTGGAATCTCAAGCTGAAACGTCAACGCTTTGTCTTTCGGACCGATTTCTTTCTCATTCCATGGCTCATCAAGCCCCCAGGCAGGAAGGCTTCACGACATCGCTATGGTACGCTGTCCTCCAGCAGTACAGATATCTGGAGGACCCGATAGTTGTGGCTGTTCCGAGTGATCTCGTGCGTTTGTTTCACTGCACATCTTGCAATTGGCATATGGATGCATATGGGGGTTTCCATAAATATGGGTACCCCAAATGGATGATTTATAATTTATAATGGAAAATCCTACTAAAATGGATGATTTGGGGGGTACCCCTACTTTAGGAAACCCCCTTTTTTATGTCATGAAAACTTACTTACGCAGATGAATGGCAGGGTGCTGCCTCCTGGTGCCAACCTGGGTGATTTGATCCCTTGAATTTTTGCCCTGCACAGAAAACCTCCAGAAAACTGACTAGTTTCCCAAATATAAACATGTTCAGAAGGGTTTCTCAACCTCTAAAAGAATGTGACATAGTTTCTTGTTTTATATTCAAGTTCAGTGTAGGAGCCTCGGTGAATTTCATGCCTCGGCTTAAACACCAGGAGCGGTCATGGAGCGCCACGAAGCATTGAAAGCGGTGCGACACGATTGGCGCCACCTTGGGGAAATGCAAGAGATCTACAGGTGGGGCCGCTTTACTGACAGCAGAGATGGGGTTTGAGTGAAAATTTAGGTAAAACCCATTAAACAAATCTGAATCCACTGATGATTGATATCCTTTCCCTAGAGAGATTCCAGTATGTGAGGAGTATTCCCAATTCAGACATACATACAAGATTGACAACTCTTCTTCTCTTTGGACTGCGCCTCTTTGCTGTGAAAGACTACATTTTGTAGACATCTTCGCTGGATAAGTTCTGATTGAACTTTGAGGCTTTGGGAATGGGCTCCAAACGTTCTGCAGGCAAGATCGAGAGATTGTGATGGCAGCAGTTGCGCAGGTGGGTCTTCGAGATTGAGCTAAAACAGGAACATATCTATTCATGTCCGCAGGGACCCTGCCAAGCGAACGATCTTTGTTGCTGGATTTTGCTGTGGATTTGGCAGGGGTTGGTTTTCGATGCAGGTTTCTTTGTGTCGAAATAGCATGAAGAGTTGCATCCAACAAGACAACACAAGATAAAACATGATACATCAATATTATAATAACATATATAATAACAAGATATGTGTCAGCCTTGGTGACCCCAAGCATCCACTGATTTGGGCTTCTCCAGTTGGTGTATAATGCTGTTTAAGGGTCGACCCTTTGCCCGGCACCACCTTACTCGCACAGCAATGAACAGTTTCCACCCGGTTCCATGTATGGCATGATGGGATCTCCGAGCATGCCTACGTTGAAGATTTTGGGCACCAAAATCCTGTGAGATCCAGACCCTTTCAACCAATTGATATCAATTATGATAGCTTTTTGAATAGGTCGGACATCATTTCCCCGTGCCAAATTCACGACATCCGACCATTTGGCACGACAGGACTGCATGGCGCTCCAGTTTGCTTCAGATGATCTGCGAGCTGATCGAGAAGTGATTTCAGCAGTGGCTTCGTTGGAGACGGGCAAAGTTACTGTGTTTGTGTGTGACTCTGTGACTGTATACCCTCTGGTAAACAGCCACATAACAATGGAAAATCACCATGCTATTAATGGGAAAATCCACTATTTCAATGGTCATTTTCAATAGCTATGTTAAATTACCAGAGGGTAATCTCTATAAGAAATCAAAGTTAACCCCAAGAATCCCAAACATAATTTCTGAAGATGGAAATTGCAGTGTTCCCAACACAGCTGGCTGTTTGTTTTTGGACAAGGCCGGCTAGTTCCTGTTTGCCCCGTTGGGGACGATTACTACACTCAATGTGGAGATGTCTGGGGTGTTCATTTTTAGCATTCTAGCTACAGACCATAATTACATAGATTAATTTTTTTTGGAGGTTCTCACTTGCTACTCAGTTGGGATTCTTTTCTTGAAATGCAGTTTCACTCCTTCCCTGACGTGAAACTTGACGATCGTAGGATCGTGTTGTTGGATTTTGTGTCTGGTTCGATGGTTCCCCACAAGTTGCCCAGCTCTGCAGAAACGGCAAGCAAGAACAGCATGCATCCGCAGCATGCCCGAATTGGCTTTGTGCATCGCTGAGGCAGTCCATCAATCTGGTTCAGCATTGCAATTTGTGGATGAAGCTCTTCGAGAAGAAGTTTTGTCCAGCGCCGTGGGTCGATGCCTAAGGTGACTGTACAACAATGCCACAGCAATGTGCTTGCTCCGGTGGATGCTCAGACAATGGCATGAAGGTAAAGTACCATCACTAATTAATATGGATCTTTAAAGCATATTAATCATCATGATCACATATGATCACTAGAGAAGCAGTTGAATGATGTTTGTACATTGGATGTTTACTTCCACTCATCACCGGGTACCCATTTATAATCACCATGTTATTTTTGTTGCTGCCTGCCATGATGCTGCCATATGCTGCCATGGGAATCCACTCAGGCTATTGACCTGGCCTTCCAGGATGACTTCCTTGGATGAGTGACACCAGCGGCACGACCAGGGTTGCACCTGACGGAAAAAGTACCATGCGAAGAGTTCAACAAGTCCGAGAATTTGGTGAATGCCCAGCTCCAGCAGATCTGGGAAGTGATGGCTTTTACACAAGAGGCAGCGGCACTGAGACTGAGAGACGTCAGAAATCGTCAGAACTTCCGGGTGTGGATGGAGAACTGAGATGAGAATATCATCAGCGAAAGATGGCCACAAACCTGCCATGACTACCATGTGGTTGAAAAAGGGGCATGGATTTGAGTTGCGTCGTTTGCTAATGAGAAAAAAACCAGTGCAGATTGGTTTGGTCAGCACAAACAGATGAATGCAGCCCAATTCACTGATTTGGATGTGCCATCATTCTAATGTGAGTAGGGTAAAGACTCAGGTACCCACAAAATCCTCAAGTATGACTCGCCGCATCAGGTGATGGTCCAAAAGTGATATTCTTCTTACCGACTCAGGTCCCGGGAACTACATGATCGGCAAACATCGTGTCCATTTGCAGGTGCTGAGCTTAGGGTATTGGTCCCACTGGTCACAAACTCGTGGCTGAAGCGCATTTACAACTGGTGTGTCTACGTGTGTACAGCAACCCCTGTTCCCCGGGGTGACTGAAATGGGAAGTTCGGCATACTTTTGCTTACATGATCTTGGATGGGTTTCAACAACCTTAGGTAACCATGTTTCACGTGACAAGGGTAGAGGACCAGCATCCTTTCAGGCTGGACCTGGTGGTACCCTTCTATGCAGCAAAGACGGCGAGAAGGTCGGGGAAGACGACCTGGGCTGAATGAACGGACTGCCTTTTCGACAAGCTAAAGTGTGCGGATTTGCCATTTTAATGTTTCTGACACTTTGTTCTGAAAGGCTGGTTGGAGCATATATTCGATGAATCAGATATTAGTATATACTTTTTAAGGAAGGTCGGTCGGCCTACTAGTTCAGACTCCGTTCCTGCTCAGCATCAGAGCTTGGAAGGTCCACCCGCTTGCTGATTTGTTCCACGAGCAGGTACGTTGCGGCTCATTCCCACTTATTGCAGCGCTCATTCACATGTGCCATCGTCCAAAGTTGGATTACCCATATTGGGGGATGGTCATCAATGAATTGGTAGGGATTTGTAGACTCAGGATTCCCATCATGGGATGGATGACCAGACCATGTACCATGTTTTTATCCTTGTGCACATGTTGATCGCTTCCTCATTTCTGCCAACTTGTCAACGATACAAGTTTGGTTGATCAATATGAAGGCACAGCTCTGAAAGTTGTTGTTTTTTTTTCCGAAATGAGATCTCACAAGTCACTGATCACCCGATATCAAGGATTGAAATGATACATCAGCATATAGCATATCAACAAGCATAGTATCACAGTAGAATTCCCCGCGGGCATACTGAACGGGGCATCTACTTCTTTTTGGGGACCACTGAATTTACTCCCAGCATACGGGTACCAATCCCTGCAGGCTCAACAACATGCCTCTGTGGCACAGCCGCATCAGAACTTCTGAGCGCCGTGACCTGCGTGAATATCGTGCGGGCAGGTGGTTGAAACTTTGGATGGCACAATGATGCCTCCAAATGTTTGGATTGAGACTGGTGTCTGAAAATATCTTTGCACAAATGCAGGCAAAAATGTGCGAGGAGGAGTGCTGGGTTGACATGTTGCTGAGCACTGAGTACCAGATGCTTTGAGAAAGCTCCTTTCTAGTCCACTTTGTGCCGTCAGAGACCCTCACTTTGTAAATAGACAGCTACAAGGCTTGAACCAAGCTACTGTTTGCGCAAGCTGTTGTGGAACGCATCCATTTATCATCAATCATCCTATCATCGATCGGCTTGACGGGTATCAATTTCAAAACATCCTGACTTTCCATCCTTTGATAAACCAGAGATTCTTATAGGATTTAGTCAGCCATGGGTTGAACTCATGCTCAAAGATGGCCTTTGCATTGCCATACCCCATGAAATATCCCAGTTCTAAGGGTGTGTATGTGACATGTATCCCACACCTCTAAGACATAGGACCTCTTACTTGTAACATTTTCTAACCTAAATAGCAGACATAGAACATCTATTTTGACATCTATTGTACCATCTGTAGAAGATCTATTGTACGAATCTATAGTACCATCTACCTTCAATGATATAATGAAATATACCATTATATAATAATTAATACCAGTAGTACCGCACAAGGCGGTGGCGGAAGTTTCAAAAATGGGAAACCTATAGGAGAGGTTGGTTGTTGTGAATCATGGATGGCAGAGCGAATCCACTGATGGACCGACAGGTGGTTGGAGTTGTGTTTTTTGGAATGGCTGCAATGGTTCCAGTGGTCACCTTACCACAACTGCTGGATGTAGTGTGCTGTAGTGCAGTTGCAGTTGTAGCTGTAGTTGTAGTGTAATGTAGCGTAGTGGAGCCGTAGCTGTAATGTAGTGTAATTAGTGTATTTGCAAGTGCAGTTGCAGTTGTAGTCGTGGTGTGGTGTAATTAGTGTAGTGCAGAGCTGACGGCCTCGTAAAAAACGCGTTTTGCGATTTTTCCACTCCACCTGTCTAAAGTACTGCGCCTGCCACGAAAAAGTGATGCCAGGTCATACGAAGTGCTGCACCTGTCACACAAAATCATCTCAGCAAACCTGAAGATCTGATGCTCTAAAATGCAACCCCTCTCAGGAAATCAGCGCCCCGACCTCCTAACATCTCTGATGAACATGTCTCTTGTACTGTGCCTGCCACGGAAAATGCACCTTTGCAGATCTTCTTCAAATGTCCCAAGCCTGGCATCGTTTTTGGAACTGCTACAAAACCTTCACGTTTTGCTCACTTTTGACAAGGTGCACAATCCCTTGCGCCCGCCACGCAAAACGACATCTGAATGTCCAAAAGTGCTCCGAACCCATCAGCTTTTTACACTTTTGACTTCGAAATGTGCTTCGCGCCACAACGGCGTGCACTTTTTCGACATCTCAACTTCCAAGAGCGGTCTGAACGTGGTGTGCTTTGTACATTTTGACTTCGACATGTGCTTAGCGCCACAAAGGCGTGCACTTTTTCGACATCTCAACTTCCAAAAGTGTTCTGAACGTAGAGTGTTTTAGCTTTTCACTTGCAAATGTGCTTCGCGCCGCAACGGCGTGCACTTTCTCGACATCGCAACTTCTAAACGTGCTCCGAAGCTGAGGTGTTTTGTACATTTTGACTTGGAAATGTGCTTCGCGCCACAACGGCGTGCAACTTGTCATCTCTCATCTGACCACATGGCTCCGCACCCGCCGCTTTAGCAAGCCTACTTTTTGACCCCTCTCCTCTCCTCTCCTCTCCTCTCCTCTCCTCTTCTCTTCTCTTCTCTTCTCTTCTCTGACTCGTCCCACCTCTGCTTTTCATGTGTCCATATTGTCGGAAGTTTGACTTCTAAACTTCCTTCGAAGATATTGATCCCTTTTTTATCATTTTTTCAGATTACGTAACCATAACCGCCGCAGAACAACCAGGACCGCTTCGAGTCGGTGACCTTCAGTCTCTTCGTCAACGGCTTCGCCTTCTCCACGCTGGATGGCCGGGAGGCGATCCGATGTGGTGAGTTTTTGATGATTTTCATGAGAAAAACCATGGAAAACCATAGGGAAACCCATGAAATATATATATATATT
>Ga0126342_10011256_pt1 | contig 15988 bp, 19 predicted proteins | sample Cyp1metagenome_FD_92528 | JGI IMG/M metagenome (GOLD analysis project Ga0126342, IMG submission 92528) | Coral microbial communities from Lord Howe Island, Old Settlement Bay, Australia - Cyphastrea 1 metagenome | ecosystem: Host-associated > Invertebrates > Cnidaria > Coral ... | reverse complement strand
TCGTTGCATTTAGTTGGTGTTTTGATGTTGGGCAAAGATTTCACATCTGACTTACTTAAGACTTGGTCGTTGCATTTAGTTGGTGTTTTGATGTTGGGCAAAGACTTCACATCTGAGTTACTTCAGACTTGGTTGTTGCATTTAGTTGGTGTTTTGAGTAGCCATTTCTTCCTTTGTATTACTGTAACATACTAGGAGTCTCATGTTGTTCAGTCATCATGTGGGGAGTGGCCTTTCCTAGGGAATGAGTTGACGTCGCTTGGACGTCGTTCGGACGTCGTTCTGACGTCGTTCTGACGTCGTTTTTTTTCCAGTATATATCATATCCCTTATCTCACATTTCACTTTCAGATTCACTATTCATTTCACAACAAACCATTATCAAAAACGATCCATCAGCGGCTTGCTCTGCCGCCCATGCAACTCAAAAACCCAACACTTCCTACAGGCTACTATTTTTGAAACTTCTGCCACCGCCTTGTGCGGTACTACTGGTATCAGTTAATCAAAATGAAGCAAAGGTTTCCGCTGCATTTAGATGGTGATTTGGGTTGCAGGCATGACATAGGCATGACTTCCTGGAAATTGCATTTAGATGGGGGAAAGCAGATTTTCAGCACACAGGCGTGACTTAGGCATGAGTTTCGCGCTTTCCTGTGCCAGTCCTGGTTGGTAAATGGATGTAAATGGAGGTCTCCTGAAATAGGGGTACCCCTAAATCATTCATGAAAAAAGATGGCTTTTCCACTATAAACCATCCAGCTATTGGGGTACCCCCGTTTATGGAAACCAAAAAAAATGGCGATCTTCGTACAGATTGCTGCGAGGATGGAGCCCCAGTGGAAACGCCACGCTGGGCTGCATGGAAGTTGATCCACGGCTGGATCGGCCGCGCCTGGGCTTGAAAAAGCGGTGGGGGGAGGGGAGCGCCAGAAATGCAGAAAAAATTGGGGGGGAAAAGAAAGCAAATGACCATATGATACAAGATTTCCATCATATTTCCATAATATTTCTGTAACATTTCCATCATATTTCCATAAATGCTTGTGTTTCAGCCCTACTACGCATGCCAAGCGGGAAACTGCACGTCTTCCACGACGTGGACGTCCGAGGTTCCTCATCCAGCCATTTCTTGGAGCATCGGGCGACAAAGTGCCGTGGTGGGCTCTGGTGAAACGTGGTGAACTGGGCCTGAAAAAGGGAACTCCATAACAGCCATAACACACTCATAACACATACAACACTCTTTTTTGGGGAATTTTGGGGAATAAGTCAATGGATTGATGGGGTACTGTATTTTCAGACCCAAATCAACTCAAGATATTCATCTTGATACTCAACCTGGACCGTGTTTGAATTACAATTCATACCGTGTAGGATTCATGGGTCTTGTTTTATCTGTTTTTATGTCCTCAAACGGTCGCAGGGTTTCTGGCCTGGTGAGCGTGATTTTTTCGAGGTGATAGCGGTTGGGGCTCACTTTCCTCATCCCACCTTTTCGCCGGAGCTCAACGTGCAGCTGGGCACAACCCGCCATGACGCCAGGGTTTATGTCAATCCCCAGAATATGAAAATAGGAAAGGGGGCGGGGCAATTCTTGTATTAATCTATTATTGTTGGCGTAACCCCCCTATGGCCCCCATGAATAGTCCGGCTTTATTCATCCGGCCACAAAATATTCAGAGCTTCATCCCAGAGCTTTGAACAAAAACCACTTTTGGGGTTTGATTCCTATAGCAAGATCTAAAAAACATCATAAACCATGGGCCTTTCATAACCATCCATGACATCCATGACATCCATGGGATCTGGGTTTATGAAAGGCCCATGGTTTTAATGATGTTTATGTCATAGAATTGGATGATGGGAAAATTTTAACCGGAAACCCCTATATTTGATGGCAAAAACCATGGTTTCCGGTTAAGATTTTCCCTTAAACCAATCCATTGATCCATTGATTATGATCATTATGACATCCATTCAAGGCCCGGAATGTGATCTCAAGATCACCCTCCACCGTGTTTGCTCTCAAGGTACGCGGCCACCGCCCGCACCGCCGCGCTGAAAGATGCGCTGGCGGAGGTCCGAAAGGAAAGCGCAACGGAGAAGGCGTGGTGGGGTACCCCTGCTGGGGCTTTATGGTGGTCTTAACCATCAAATATATAGGGATATATTTGTTGAAAACCACTAGCTGGTGATTAGTTGGATTATACTACACAATAGATTGGGAGTTATCATCATATATCAGAATCATAATCGATTATGGGAATCCCTATTAAACAGGCAGGGTGAACATGGTAGGTTGGAACTCATCCCAGAAAATCGTCTGGGGATTTCAGCGATTTTCGGCTTTTCTGATGAGATGTATAACCAACATGATATTTGGGGGTATCAAACCAAGCCCAATGATAGTATTTGCAGTATATACAATGTCATTTTGTCAGCAATATAATTTGGGTGTGTCTCTGGATTCAGGGGCATCATATTTTCAGAGAAAGCCATTGGTTTACCATCTTCAGATTATGTTCATTGCATTCAAATATTCAAATGAATTGTAAGATAGAGATTTTGGCATGCACCTTCTGTTGAAACCCAGTGAAACGCTCGTGAAAGCCTGGACTAGGCCCATGCACTTTTCAAAAAACATCGCCAGGGATGTGAGAAAACCATTTCGGCCGAAATCATTTTCACATTTTTCACGAGCAAAAATAGAAACCATGAGGGTCCGGGGCAGTCTCTCTGGGGTGTCAAATCCTGAGATTCGATGGCAGTGCATCCCACGGATGGCACCAGCAATATTTCCCAATGAGATATGGAAGATCCCCACTGGATTATATGATTTATATGGGATTATATATGGATTATAAACATTTTATAAACCACGGATCCATTTTTGATGTGGGATGCACATCCATCTGGATGGGTACCCATTCAAGGGGTCACGTCGCCAGCATCGCCAGATAGTGCTGATGGCGGACACCAATGCCTGGAGCTGGATTTCGAATGTGGCTTGGTGATTTCCGGGACATGTTGATGCACCCTCCGGTTAAACATGATGAACAATATATATATATATATAATATTCATATTATATATAGATAATAATGGTTAATCATGGTTAGTAATGTTTAATCATGGTGTTTAATGGTTAATAATGATGAAAATGGTTTAGAATCGTCATTCATCGAGCTATCCTCCTTTGTGTCATCACACATGGCTGGGAACTCCCCATCGCCGTTTCTGGAGGTACAAGCTAGCCATTTGAGATAGGTCTAGACCTGAATGATACATCATGACACCTTTTGTTGTGGAACATGCACTTTGTGAACATCAGGGAATTACCATCGAAATTTTGAATGTGAAAATCAGGTTTTTTTCAAGTGATCCATAGCCAGGAGCAGATCTAGCAGGGGCAGCTGGAGTTGCCAGGCGCTGCGGCAGCCTGCGATTGAAGATATCGGCCAAGATGTCACTTTTGTCTCAGATTTTTTCGGGGTAAGCTCTTGATAGATCCTCTAAGGACCAAGGTCGACTCTGAAGGTTTCAAGGGGCATCTGGCATCTTTAGATCCCGTTCACCGCAGCATGTTTGTGCACCTGGAGACTAGATGGACATGAATCGTGACAGGGGAAGACAGAACACTCAAAGATATGTTGTCTCAACATTTGGAACCCGCATTCCATCTAATGGCTTGTCATGCTTTTCCCAAATATTTGCCACGAAATTGGGGCCCATTCCACAGTTTGAAACCAGAAAGTATATCAACTGCAAATAGAATGTGGGTCCAGAATGGTACCCCAATTTTGAATCACCTGAGATGTGACCTTGAACGCTTTTTTTTGGCAGACCTGCTGATAGCAGCCAGGCTCCTTGGTCGGAACAGAGCTCATGCAGACCTGCTGCTCCTTGATAGCATCATACCATGAAGATATGTGAACAAAGTGGGATGTTGGCGATGTAGCCCAAACCATCCTGACACGTGGTTCCAAAATGAGCCTGGTACCGGCATGGAATGATATATAAATGATTATAAATGTGTATATATATATGTACGTATAATAGTACGTATAGATATAATAGCATATATATATATATGTATATACATGCACAGTGTATAGCTATGATGTATGTGTATATATATTATACATACATAGATTTAGATACCCGTGTATATGCCACTTTTGTATGTGATTTCCTACGGCAGGCATGTTTGTGTTTGTATGCCACGTACTGTCAACCTGCGATCAACAGAACTTTTGTTGGCGGTGTGTCTCCAACAAGTCATACATGGCCTTTGGCACGGACACCGTTCACCAAATAGAATGAGGGTCGACGTTCATCCGCAGTTCACATAGCTTTGTCTTTTGGAATGGTACCCCATTCCATCCCATGGTTGTGAATCTCTCATTTTGCAGTTGGGATTGGGGGTTTTCCATCCCGGTACCCCCAACTCATCCAGGGTCATCCCAAAGGTCTGGATGCCGATTTCCCAGCGGCCTTTACCTTTGATCGCATCATGGTGCCTTGACAAAGCTGGGCGGTTCCCGGCCTGGATGATGGGTGAAGCCATCTGGTTATGACATTCGCAGTTTGCCATGGGAGATCACCATTTTTAATAGGTAACCAATCTATGAATGGGCCCATCTATACCATGGCTATGTTAGTCATAACCAGAGTTCCAATCTGTCTCTTGGACAACTTCCACGGGTTTACGGCTGAGGTCAACTTTGGCGATGCGATGCAATCGACGGCCCTCTACATGGGAGACCTGCCGAATTGGACGCATCAAGTCAAAGGTTGCTTGGATAACAACTTTCCTGTTGCAGTTTCCACTGTCGCAACGGGATAACGGGGTTCCTAAAACAGGCTTACCCCCAGTCATCCATAGGATTTTCCGCGAAATACACCAGCTATTGGGATACCCCCATGACTATGGAACCCCCCTGCCATGGCTATGGTCACCGAGTCACCGAGTCCGCGAGGAAGCAAAATTGGAGCATTCCACCGCCCGGTCTTTGCGCGGGTGGAGCTACGTTCAAGGGAGAGTAGCTCGCATGGGGAAAACCATGGGAAAACGAGATTGCAAGACTTCAGTGAGGATCAGACATGTCTATGTTTGTGTAGCCCATATTTTTTGCACCTGGACCAGAGTCCCCGCAAAAAGATACAAACAGACAATACAAGAAGTGATCATTGGTGGTTCTCTCGTACCTCCTCCACCTGTGTCGACAGTGTTGTGAGTCGAATGTGCAGATGTAGGTGTCAAGGCACTTGGCAACCCATAGTTGTAGGACCAGGTACCAGGTGCCCTGTGATTCCAGTGATTGCGGTATTGCATGGAACCCTCCTACTGGCTGCGGGCACAGAAAGTACACATACACCAAGTGTTTTTTTAAAATCAACCATGCACAAGTTGTGGGTGCTCAACTTTGTTACTCTTTGTTTATGATGAAGAGTTCCCAACTATGCCAGGACATGCCAGGCATCGAAATGTGTGTTGCTCCCCCTGAAACGTAGTGATTCGATGTCAATGCTGTGCTCTGAGGTGGCCCGACTGCTGTGTGGATCGCGATGATCCTGCTTTTGATCAGTACTATTGTGCTGGTGCCTCGTCTGGTACACACTTTCGCCCGAGCCGAAACCTGTCAGACTTGACCTTATGCCGAAGTGGTTCCCTTGCATGGAGTGGCCCGGGCTCAATATTTGCCCACAGTGATTTTAGGAAACGCAACAGAAATGGCAGCATCACATCAACCGCTTGGTTGAACTCCACTGAAGTCCCCTTGGTGGTCGTTCTATGACGCAACCCTGATTGGGGTCCGAGCACCTAGGCCCTGATTCTATTGGGTGTTTTGCTGCGGAAGATCTGCAAACATCGTGGGGGGACCCAACGCTTGGGTGGTCCTTGGGTCGTTTCAGCGGGAATCTGCTGGTGTCGCAGAACCATTGCATAGGCCTGTTATGTTTCCTCGGCTCTTTTCCTTGGCTCCACGGATGTGTCACTTTTTGGGCCAAGACGGCCAAGACTGAGATTCTTTGTCCCTCATTAAGGACACCTGGTGGATTCATCTTCTTCTTCCTCCTCTTCAGAGGAGGAACAACTATCTTGACCAGGCGAGCCAAGGGCGCAGATGGGAGACATAGGCTGAATGGTGGGGAAATGGATGACGCATGATCTTGATGCAATATTGCCATAAGATCCATCAGGCGGCGGCTCAAAATGTAAGGCCTCGATCTATAGCCCCACGATCCATCGCCCCCGATCCATACCCATGATCCATACATCTCGAAGGTATATGGTCCATACCCTTGATCCATACCCCAAAATGACAAGATGTACTGCCAGGTCACTTTAGCATGCCTTTACTTAATAGCTCCGGATCAAACCTCTTACAGCCGCAACTCACTGGTTCCGTACGTCCGGATCACCGCGGAACGATCCATCGTTTGATCCCAGAGAACTGAAAGAGTTTGGACATCCTCGGTGTGAACCACTGATGGATAGATAAATCGATAGATTAGATTAGATCAAGGGGAATTTCAGAACCTAAAATGGAGGTACTGTACAGACTGTACCATATAAGATCATATTTTGTTGGGATATTCCCTTACATAGGACTTATATAGGCCTTCTACATGGTAGGTACCTCCAATTTAGGATCCTGAAATTCCCATTGATTAGATGGCAGTGTGTCAAAACCTTGTACCCCTGGTGAACATCAAAATAGCTGGTAAATGGATGTTCATCCCACTAAAAATGGTATTAATAGGTATTGATCCATACCCAGATTAGATTAGATTAGATTAGATAGGATAGATCGATCGATAGATAGATCCATAGATCCATAGATCGACATATCGATAGATCCATAGATCGATAGATAGATCGACAGATCGATAGTTCGACAGATCGATAGTTCGATAGATCGACGGATCGATAGATCGATAGTTCGATAGATCGATAGATCGACGGATCGATAGATCGATAGGTCGATAGATCGATAGATCGACAGATCGACAGATCGACGGATTGACCGACCGACAGACAGATAGCTCAATAGACATGAAGTTCACATTCTGTGCTTTTAATTTTTCTCTTCTACGCAGCGAAAAAAGGGATGCCGTTCAACACTTGCCCCCGTGCTGCAGGTCATTGCGGACAGCCAAAGGCTGCATTTTCAAGAGTTGTCCGTCACTGTGGAAAATCATTCCACTTGCGGTTCATTGCCAATCTGATCCCAATCTATTTTCTGTCCTTTTGGAGTCATCAAAGAATGAGTCAACTGCCGGCAGCCAAAAGCGTGGAGTCACAGCCTTCAACGTAGGCTGTGTAGCTGTTCCGTTTTTTCGGGCAGATCTTCTGCTGCATAGAATGTGCAGCGACGAACGTTTGCCCAAAAGGCGGTACTACAACAAGTCATTGCGGCTCTACTTCTCTGAGGTGACATGGGTAAAATTGGAGACCCCCAACCGGGCCCCAACCCAAAGATGTTGATCAATTTCAACATGCTTTTCCGAAGCCATCATTGATTCAGATTCACCATTCTTGTAGTATCTTGTAGTACCCAAAGGGCCCACATCCCTACCGTCAGCCGGAAGTTTGGAGAATCTCTGCTGGGCGCATTGACTTGTTGCTTCACCAGGCTGTTTCAGCTTTATTGGAGATGTCAGCGGGGAGGGGACCATCTGTGCAAATCTCCGCAGGATTCCCATCGTAGTTTGGCCATCCATCAGGGGAATGCCAGGAGTCCAGGAGGTCTTTCCGTGATGCGATGCGTCAGTGGAGCACTATGCTTCGAAACATGTGATCGTGAAGACACCGAAAGCCGCTGCAATGAAGCCAAATCCAGCCTTGCCGCGGGAAGGTCATCGAACATCTTTGATCGCTGTAGCTCTAAAGCAGTTGAGTTTCTTTCTTTATATTTATTTGACATTAGGATCATTTGTGACTCTATGGATTGATTCCAAGCAAGGAATCTTGTCCTTACCCAAAAAATCAAGGCCTCAAGCAGATGACCTGAATACGAAACCATGTCCATGTGTTGGATGCTTCTGTTGCAGAAGCCAACAGACAGGAGTTGGATATTTTTTCTACTGAACATAGCATCATATGGTTAATTGGGGTATGACCCCAACCACCCAGGTTGGGTGTGGTTGGGTCATGTTGAAACGCGACCACTTCACTCACAGAGACTGCCATACAAAGGTCATGGAGCTTTGTGAGTTTGGCTCGGTGAGCGACGTGCTCAGGTGCCTGGGTGAACGTGTAGAAGCGCATTGCCGCATTGCAAGTACCTACATATATGCACAGCGTGATGGACATATACAGTGACATATATGGCTTGGTATTCCAAAAATCATCATACTACGCAGAGTATGCACTCATACCGTGATGTCCCAGGGCCACATAGTCATTGAATGTCATTTATTCTTAAGAATATCCAATGACTAATATCTTTTCGCATTTTTTTTCGGCCGCCCCAGCAGAAATGGGTGGAGTTGTGCCTTTCAGGAAGCTTCAAGGACCTCTGAAAGAGCAGGAAATTCGCATCATCGCAGGAGAGGTGCCTCCTGACCTCGGAATCTGGGACTGACAATGCTGGAAAAGTCAAGTTTGTGGCATGTTATGACCCCACTGGAGGAGAACAAACTCACATATATATATATATATACATATCATATATGTATATATATATAAAAACTGGGGGTAATTGGAACTTGTCCTAGCAAGACACGAGGTGTCTGTCATTGCCGGATGTTTTTTGTTCCGTTGCCGCGCCTTGGCGCCTTGCGGCTTGGCTCAACAGCGTTTAGCCTCGCAGAAGGCTGCCTTATGTAGATGTGGAATCTACATCTATGTCAACCGAGGACCGAGGAACTTCGCATGTGACGTTTCGTTTTAAGGGAATAGATGTGGGTTTAACATGGTTTAGTGGTAGAGGTAGAGATGAACATCTCAATACCAATTATATATTCTCTTTTTCGTTGTTGGCACAGATTATTCACCCACACCCACATGTAGTCAAGCATTAGACTCACTTTGTTTGGAGATCCTGCATGCGCTCGAATTCCCCTTTCCCTCTTCACGTTGAGTATGATAGGAGAATCGAAGCGTGTGTGATGCCTTTATAGAATGTTTGCTGCTAAGATGAATGAGTGTCCAGAAATCGCGAAACTCCATGCTCCGTAGTCATCGTCACCTTCAGAGATCCTGAATCAAACAAGTACAACTGAAGGCATGGCAGCAGGTTGCAAGAGAGGTGACAGTTGCATAATGGTTTTCATCCTTCTTTCTTCGCATGTTTTGAATGGCAATCTCTGTCAAAGATGCAGCCAGAGTTCCTCAAAAACATACCCCGGATATCCTAGCCATCCAAAACAATGTTTTTTTTGGTTGTTTTCCTTGACATCTTGTGCCAATCAGCCCTTTTCGTTGACACAGAAACACTTCCCCACCTTCCGCTGCGCCAGCGCAGGAATGGCTTATTGCCAAGGTCTTAGAGCGCCTGTCCGCCTTTGATGCACTACCTGTGCGCGTCGCTTCCAAAGGCTGGGGTGATCTTGTGCCTGAAGATGGGCGATTGACACTACCCCCACCAAATCGTACAAAAAATAGGTGGACAACATAGGGGACACCAGGACAAACCATCAAGTTGTTTGGGGTACTCCGTGATCAGACAACACCCCCTGCAGCACCCCTGGCTTCGAGGTGCAGGCCGTGAATGATCGTCTGGGAGAGGTAAGAATCATACCGTAAGATGGAGATCTGAACTGCTGGACATTGTATTTTTCTAATGCTCTTATTAGTGTTCTTCTTCTTCTTCTTCTTCTTGTCTATTTTCAAACATATATTTTACGCAGAAAGAGAAACAACCGAAACCCAAACATCCCAATGGAACGGACTGCACCGATCCATCTCATAGGCGTCCGAAAATTGGCCGACGCTTGGCATGCGGAAGGGGGGGTTTGCCCAATGCAATTGACGGAAACTGTTTGCGGGAGCTGGCTGAAAAGATCTGAAAAGAATCTTAGATATGCAAAGTATATACTGCAGCTAGAAGGATGGATGGACGGACGGATAGATATTAGACAGATAGACTTTTTCATACCTATCTAATCCGTTATATTACGACATATGATTCTCATATGATATAATGTTTGATGCGAGGAGATAGAGGACTCATCTACCCCTTCCAAGTGAACGATGGAAAGAACCCATCTCTGAAATTCACCTTCCGAACTTTCAGAACAAAACAACTTGGATGGGTTCTCAACCCTCCAAGTGGATGGGTTATCATCCCGCTATTAGCCGCTAAGGGAGTAGCCTCTTCACTGAGTTGAGTGACATCCTTTGATCTTTTGGCTCAAGATACCCAAAGACAGGTATCACCCATTTGGGGGTTTCCTAAGTAATTGGGCTACCCATGGTATCATCCAAGTCATGGATGACCATTTTACTTATAGGTTAAGCCATGGTAACTTGAGGTACCTCCATTTCATCCCCAGCCTTGGATGGGGGAAAATCAGCATAGCAAAAGATGACGATTCTTTATTGGACCAAAGATTGACCATGATTCTAATGATTCTAATGATTCTAGGAAACCTCTGAAATCTTCGGTTTCACCATGGGCTCCGTGAACTGCTGCAGCCGAGAGCTGCTGGCGACGGCCGGAGAGGCCGAGGCTCCCAAAAAAGACATGGCGACCGAAGCCCCACTGCAGGTGGATGCCCCACTGCAGGTGGATGCTCTGGAGTTTCGCCCCTTGGAAAATGGAGATTTCGGGACAATTTAGACGAATTTCTGGCACTGATGGGAGAGAATGATGTTCTAAACCATGAGATGGAAGCAGGTAATTCTATTTGATTGTCACAAGCCCAGTTGGGGAGAAGTGGATGGCTTTTTGTGATTCCTTCTCCCGATCACACACACACAATGCCACAATAATAATGGTCCAGAGCTGGGACCTGCCATGCTGCCATGATCTCTTCGTATGGAAAGCTGGCTGGTTTGGTGTTTTCCATCAATATGGATGATAAGGTTTGGTGTTTTCCATCAATATGGATGATAAACAAGTCCCGTTCACCCTTCGGACTCCGCATCTTCTGTGTGACCACCTGATTGAAAGGGAAATATGCAGGTTTCACCCTTAGATCTGCCAAACAAATCCTCCAAAGTCAATCCATTGATCCAAAAGGATCCAAAAGGATCCAAAAGGTTCTCAGACGATCTTAGACGACTGGTATGCATTCCCATAAATCCGCATGTTTTCTGCAGATTTTGATTGCTTTCACCCCACAGATTCGCCAGCGACCTTCCCGAGGCGGCGACTCACGGCCCTCGCAGGCGCCTAAGAAACGGCACCGCCGCACCTCCATGGCCAAGGGCCGCTCGGTGAACGAACAGTGCGGCTTCGAGGTCTACAAAGCGGCGCAGAACGAGACGCACTGGCTGAATGAGGTCACGGGGGTAACGGGCAGTGATGGTTTGGGGTAAAATATGTTGAATTCCATGGAGAAATATAGAGTGAAACCACAAATAAGCATAGTTTACCAGTAGTACCGACAAGGCGGTGGCGGAAGTTTCAAAAATAGGAAACCTATAGGAGAGTTTGGTTGTTGTGAATCACAGATGGCAGAGCGAATCCACTTATGGACCGACAGGTGGTTGGAGTTGTGTTCTTTGGAGTGGTTGCAATGGTTGCAGTGGTCACCTCACCACAACTGCTGGATGTAGTGTGGTGTAGTGCAGTTGTAGTTGTAGTTGTAGTTGTCGTTGTAGTTGTAGTTGTCGTTGTAGTTGTAGTTGTAGTGTAGTGGAGTTGTAGTTGTAATGCAGTGTAATTAGTGTAGTTGCAAGCGCAGTTGCAATTGTAGTCGTGGTGTGGTGTAATTAGTGTAGCGTAGTGTAGTGTAACGTAGTGGTAGTTGTAGTTGTCGTTGTAGTTGTAACGTAATGCAATGTAATCAGTGTAGTGTAGCGTTGTGTAATGTAGTGTAGTGGTAGTTGTATTTGTAGTTGTAGTGTACTGCAGTTTAACTAGTGTAATGTAGTGTAGTTGTAGTTGTAGCTGTAGCTGTGGTAGTAGTAGTAGTAGTAGTAGTAGTAGTAGTAGTAGTAGTAGTAGTTGTTGTTGTTGTTGTCGGTGTGGGTGTTGGTGTTGGTGTTGTTGTTGTTGTTGTTGTTGATGTGGTTGGTGTTGTTGTGGTTGTGGTTGTTGTTGTTGTTGTGGTTGTTGTTGTTGTTGCTGTTGTTGTTAATGTTGTTGTTGTTGTTGTTGTTGTTGTTGTTGTTGTTGTTGTTGTTGTTGTTGTTGTTGTTGTTGTTGTAGTACTCGTAGCGCAATTGTCGCAATGTAGTGTAATTAGATGTAATTAGTGTCGTGTAGTGTAATTAGTGTAGTGTAATGTAGCGTAGTATTTTCTTTATTTGTAGTTGCAGCAGTAGTGAAGTGTAATGTAGTGGTTGTTGCAGTTGTAGTTGTAGTTGTAGTTGTCTAGCTATCTAGCTATCTAGCCTAGCTAGCTATCTATCTATCCAGCTATCTATCTATCTATCTATCTACCTATCTATCTATCTATCTATCTATCTATCTATCCAGCTATCTATCTATCCATCCATCCATCCATCTATCCATCCATCCATGCATGCATGCATCCATCCATCCATCCATCTATCCAGCTGCAAGCTTGAAAACGAAGCAATTCGGCGAGACTTCCTTAACTTTTGAATTTGACAGCATCAAAACAAAGCTATTCTGCGAGACCTCCTCAATTTTGGAAGTGGACAACATCAAAAACGAAGCAATTCTGCAAGACTTCCTTCAAAAATGAATAACGCAGCTATCAAAATAATGATGAACGCACCGAGAAGTGGATCTTGGGAATACAGGGCTCCACCAAGAAGGACGTGAACAGCAGTGAGAATGCCCAACTCAATCGGTTGAGGTTTGTTGAGAGCGGCAGCACGGATTCTAAACCAAGAAATGACACCTGCGATTAGGATGGTGGAGTCTCCAACCTCGTCAAAAGTGAGGATGTCATCAAGGACCTCCAATTGAATGGCCACAACGATGATGACGCAAATGGTCACCAAAAGCACTATGTAATAGAGGTCGTGGCGGAATCTGCCCGTCAGCATCTCAACGAAGGGCACAATGACAACACACGACACGTACACAGTAGGCAGGAAGGCGAATCCTGCAATGTTGGAAACAGTCAGAGCGTCCAATGCTTGCCTGATCGATGCTGATGCTCCCGCGGATTTAATCCCAAGATGCGAAAGCCAGGAGAATCGCACGAGGGCCACCGTTGATTCGGCCACGCAAACTGAAGGGGCACGCATCAGCACACGCACGGCTTTTGAAGAACCAATGGTTGCCCGGCACGCATCAATGGCGCCTACTTCCAAAATCTGCCGGATTCGAATGCAGGTAAGTTGTCTCCACTATCAGCGGAAATCTATCGCAAGGTTGCACACGCGAAGTTTGGCAAGAACTCGAAGGACCAGGATCTTCTGGACTCCCAAGTGAACAGTCCTGCACTTGGTGTCTTCCGTGCGCAGGGTTTTTGCATATCAAGGGCTGCCAAGGCTTCAGATGAACAAGTTTTCACCGCCCTCCATTGTCTTGAGGGCGTTGGATCTGGTTGGCTTGGAGAGCTTCAAGTTCCCTCATTCTGGGCAATTAGAATTACGGTTTTTAACTGTAAACCATCACAATGTCCGATTAAATTTAAAGCCAGCCATCAATAAACTATACCATTAAATCCCATCAAATATCTAAAGCCAACCATTGGCCAAACCATCACTTGCAAATTACGGCGGTTATCATTCGTTTAACTATATTAAATCCCAACCACTCTATACCAAAAATTAACACTGCTGGCAAATCCCGCGGCTAAATCATGTCAAATTACTATGATATACTATGACCGAAGGAAGTTTACAAGTCGAACTTCCGACAATATGGACAAATGGAAAAGCAGAGGTGGGGAGAGCCAGAGAGGAGAAGAGCCGAAGAGAGAAGATCAGAGAAGAGAAAGAGTGAGAAGAAAAGTGCGCAAAAAGGTAGGAAAGTCGCGAAACACTGTGTTTTTTCCAATGATTTGTGGCTCCGGAGGGTGGAAAAGCAGGCTCGCTAAAGCGGCGGGCGCGGAGCCATGTGGTCAGATGAGAGATGAACGCCGTTGTGGCGCGAAGCACATTTCCAAGTCAACATGCACAAAACACACCAGGATCGGACCACTTGTGGAAGTTGTGATGTCGAAAAAGTGCACGCTGTTGTGGCGCGAAGCACATTTGCAAGTCAAAATCTACAAAACACACCATGTTCGGATGGTGCGAAGCACATTTCCAAGCCAAAATGTACAAAACACCAGCTCCGGACCACTTTTGGAAGTTGAGATGTCGAAAAAGTGTACGCCGTTGTGGCGCGAAGCACATTTCGAAGTCAAAATGTTAAAAACACAACATGTTCGGACCACTTTTGGACGTGATTGTGCGCCTTGTCAAAAGTGAGCAAAACGTGAGGGTTTTGTGGCATGTCCAAAAACGATGGCAGGCGTGGGACATTTGAAGAGGATCTGCAAAGATACATTTTCCGTGGCAGGCGCAATACAAGAGACATATGCATCAGAGATGTTAGGAGGTCCGGGCGCTGATTTCCTGAGAGATGTTGCATTTTGGAGCATCAGATCTTCAGTTTGGGGAAGATGATTTTGCGTAACAGGCGCAACACTTCGTATGACCTGGCCTCACTTTTCCTGGCAGGCGCAATACTTTAGACAGGTGGGGTGAAAAAATCGCAAAACGCATTGGCACGAAGCCGTCAGCTCTGCACTCAGCTTTCCATTTTTGGCACCCTTCGGAGCTCCAAAGCTCGGGTGCTTTGCACCTATTTCATGGTATGTGCTCTTGGAGCTTTGTCACCAAAAGTTTCACGGTTCGGGCTTGTCCAAACCATGCTGCGCACACTCTTCGCACCGGTTGATTTCCTTTGCTTATACCACGCGGCGTCAATATTCTTCAAAGAAGAATTTGTTCTTACGGCTGAATGGCCAGTGGCCATCATTTGTACAGTCACCAGCCTACTCGCGCGCGTGGTCATCAACTTCTCGATGCTTGCGTCGCTTTCGTCAGGGTCACTCTGGTCCTACGTGACCGATGCCGACGGGACAACCAAGCTGACACTGGCTTTGACGGACACCCTCTTGGGGTCATCTGCCTCCACCCCTTCCAGCGCGGCTTATGCTTACATTTACGTAATGCTCAACTTTGTGTCATCCCTGACCTTCTACGTAGTCAACTCGCTAACAACCTTTCCAACGTCTTCTGCCCCCGTGTCTCGCAAAGCAATGCACGCGTTTGAGGCTTTGGAGGCCGGTCTAGGTACGGGGTCAGGCGCTCTAGCCCTTCCGGATAGGCAGAAGCTCCAGGCGCTCCCGGACCTGTCGGAAACCGCGGCGATGAAGCAATCCATTGATCCCTTCGGAATGTACCAAACGCTCGGGGATGCTTTTCGCAGGATGACTCTTCAAGTCCGCACTGAGAAACCCATTGAAGAACACACGCGTCTCCAATCGTGGTCCGAGGCCATCCAGGAGTCGGTACGCGGGCAGCCCAAACACCTAACTCGCCGTAAGGGATGGTTGCACTTGCAGCAATAGGGAAAATGCTGTATTTCTGAATATAATAGAACGATTTGCAACACGGGTTCTCCCAGGTAAAATGGGGGATACTAAATAATTTTCATGGGGAACATCAGGTTTTGAACGAATGAATTTCAATCTGGGGGATTGCACGATTAGACGGTACACCTCGAATTTGGGTCGTAAATTCTTCATATTTGGTTGGATGAAGGGGTTTGTTTTACTATCGGCGTTGGCCTCTTTATTTGAGCCTTTCTGTTTTCTGGTGTTTGGACCGAGGAACTATTTGCAGATTCCCAGGAACTATTTGCAAAGTTCCAGGAACTATTTGAAAAAACATGCG
>Ga0126342_10011255_pt1 | contig 15989 bp, 15 predicted proteins | sample Cyp1metagenome_FD_92528 | JGI IMG/M metagenome (GOLD analysis project Ga0126342, IMG submission 92528) | Coral microbial communities from Lord Howe Island, Old Settlement Bay, Australia - Cyphastrea 1 metagenome | ecosystem: Host-associated > Invertebrates > Cnidaria > Coral ... | reverse complement strand
TTCAGGAACATGCCAACTGGACTTGATGATCTTTGCGCTACTCCTCTACTTCAGGAACATGCCAACTGGACTTGATGATCTTTGCACTACTCCTCTACTTCAGGAACATGCCAACTGGACTTGATGCTCTTTTGCACTACTCCTCTACTTCAGGAACATGCCAACTGGACTTGATGATCTTTGCGCTACTCCTCTACTTCAGGAACATGCCAACTGGACTTGATGATCTTGTGCACTACTCCTCTACTTCAGGAACATGCCAACTGGACTTGATGATCTTTGCGCTACTCCTCTACCTCAGGAACATGCCAACTGAACGTAATGATCTTCTGCACTACTCCTCTACTTCAGGAACATGTCAACTGGACTTAATGATCTTTGGGGCTAACGAAAATGTTTGTGTCCGCAACTCGGAGTTTCCTCCATGAAACGTTCTTTGATCATTTGAAATCTCCATGTTTGGCATCCGCAGAAAGCTTCCTGAGCTTCCGGGCCAGCCGCTGCTGCTATTCACGTCCTTGAAGCGATGTCGCCTCAGTTGATGGTCGATTACTGCATCATGCTGTTGGCAGGGCCACTCTTCGATACGAAAAGTTGATTCTTATGCAAAGCGATGTCAATCAGATTCCATCAGACTGGTTCCAAACTTCAGGCGAACCAAGACTGGGGGATAGGTCGTTCTCCTTCACCTCGATCAGTGGTAAATCAGTGGGACTTGCTTGAAGCGGCCCCACACATCAAATACAAAAAAATAGAAACAGATAGAAACAAGATAGAAAAAAGATAGAAAAAATGTCATGGTCCTTTCGATTCCTCATGTAAATTGGCGAGTTCCCATTGGAAAAAAGGGGAAACAATGGGAAACACCTTGACTTCTCCAAACCCAGGAACTTCATGAACTTCAACAAACGTTCTCGACGGCCACGGTCTTCTAGAGCCTGACCCACAAAAAACATCGCGCTGCTGTCGCTGGTTTCAACCCTCCTGAAAACTTGTTTAATTGTTTGGATCGGAAAAAAGATATGAGGAAATTCAAGATCATATATCTATATATATATATATATATACACGGTATTACACGGTATTACACGGTATATTGTATATATAGTACAGTATGTAACAGTATGCGTATATGAACATAAAATATGTACCTTCCGGCAAACTGTGGAAAGCCATGGTTGTTTCCAGCTAGGAAAAGCTGGATCTACAAATGGTGGATGGTCATGGATTGTGTCTGAAAATGGGCAAAACATGGCAAAACTACCCATTGCCGATTTCAACTGAAACATGATCAAATTATATCAAATTGATCAATGATATTGGATCAACCAATTTGTTTCCCCAACTTTTCAGACAAACCCCCAGTTCACCATGGAGTTTACATATGGATTCTCCATGGTTTAAACCATGGTATTTTTAGTCAAGGCGTGGTCGATATGTCGATGGCCTCCTGGGCCTTGGTCCAAAATTCCTCGTCTTCCTGCAGATCCTCTGCTGCCTTCCTCACCAAAATCATGGGATGATCCACTCCCCCAGTCATCACGAGCTGGTATAGCTGGTATAAACCATTCCCAAATGCTTGGTTTACGGCATTGTTTTACCCACATTATTCCCAGATGAAGGATGCAGATTTATCAGATGGCTGTGTCTGAAAATGGTGTGTTTACCATGGGATTCAACCACCCTCGAATGGCTATATGAAAATCTGGAAAAAATGTGGAAATGATGATTCAGACAAACACCGTAACGTTGAACCTGTTCATACCTGTTCTATCTTCATTTCTGTGAAAATCATGTGAAATGTAGAAAAGCTGAAATATAGTGGGAATATGTCAATCTCTTCTGCACCCTGTTCAACAATCCTTGATGATGGTGGGTTTCAAGTCTCACATTCTTGATGATCTTGATAATGGGTGGGTCTTTAAGAAAAAACTAGCTAGAAAAAATCATGGTGAAGGCGGTTGAACCTGAAAATGAATGAGTGCAAATACAAATATGTTGATTCGAAATCAGCCATCATGGAAGCAAAGATGGGAAACAATACATTACTACCAAATCGATGTAATCCAATCCCCCTCCTATTGAAAACACCCCATATGGATCCATATGGGCTCAAAAAAAACAATAGATCCAATACACAATCAGGGTTTCAAAAGGTGGTATTTAAATAGATGGGAAAAAAATGTATTTAGCATATTTTAGTATTAATAGGGGATCAAATTAGGGATCCAAGACTCTGCAAAATGCGATCAAAGCCCATGTTTGTTCCCTTTCTTCAGCTTGTTGGCTGTGTTTCAAGCCCATTTCTCTCATCTTTCGTGCTGAGTGTGGCAGAAATCCAGCCAAGCTGTTTCAGGAAATCACCATTTTTGAAGTTCGGTAAACCATCTATTTCTATAGGCTATCTAGACCATGGCTATGTTAAATCACCAGAGGGTTATTTATTCTTTCTTTTCACCTTAAGTAATCCCCAAAACCCCCCAAAACGAAGAAATGAACACCAGAAACCATGGATGATCCCTGGCTGATCATGCTGGATGATCCGGTGATCCAAAACCGCCCAAATTTCGCGGTCCTGTTCGGTGGGATGGGGTCACCACCATCGCTATCGCAAGCATCCTGAACAGCGGCGCGCCACGGATGGGTAGATCCCCGCCACGGGGTCGCCATGCATACAGCTATATACAGCTTCATAAAGACTTGGTTTTCACACCAAGAATGACTAGAAGTTGGTCATCTTGGAATCTTTCCTGATTGTGTTCTTGCAGTCCATCGCCACGCAGACCAATATCCCGAGTGGCATCCCAGCCTCATCATCTGAGAAAGAAGCTGCGCCAAAAACCTGATCATGATGAAGACAACCCACTTAGTAATCGAACATAGCTATGGAAAATCACCCATTTATATCCATGTATAATCATTTATAGATGATTAAGCTGATCTATCAAAAATGGTGCTTTTCCAGTTCGCAAATTGTTAAAGTAACTGAGGGTAGAAATCAAATGAGGACATGATTCTCAGCTTTTTTCCGCCATCAACAGAAAGATGGGGTTTACAACTTCCTCGACGAAAAATACCTGGTTTTGTTGGTTTCAATCTCACTTGCAACGTTCCAGTCATACTGGAAAAAAAAAGTGGATAAATAAACCGCGGTTTTACGGCGCTGGGACCTGCATAGGTGGTCCCTACCAATCGAATTTGAATCATGGGGTGAAACATCCTGGAAAGGAGAAAAAATCGGTAGTCGAAACTGGCTCCCAGATGCTACAAGTACCACCAATCGCCATCGTCGTCAGGCAAACTTGGCAATGGACACTCAACTATTTACAAATCACTAGTCACTAGTCTTATACTGGTATTTTCGTATGACAAATGCAGATTTTCCCAAGCCCCCCAGGCCTGCGCTACTGGGATTGCCTGGTTCTGGGGCTCCATGAAGCTTCATGACCATGGGAGCATGGGACTTTGCGGGCATCAATTTGGGGGTTGACTCCCAATTTCCTGAAGGATATCTCCATTTTTCTGATGATATGTACAGTCCTCTAACTATGCCACAACTCCCAAATGCTTTGCCTGTTTCCTGGCCTCAAAAACATCCCGCTGAACACAACCGGATCAAGATCATCCCACTGTTTCACACATCATCAGACCCTTCATTAAGACTGAAAATAACTGTTATCATCATTTCCCTTCAAATTTGGGGATAATGGAGATAAATTCCCTTTGTGTAGTATATCAATGCTGTCGCTAGTATGTTTTAATTTGTCGGCAGTAGAGCCCTATGCCAATGACTAGTCTATGTATATCATTCATTTGGGGATGATGTCCCTGTAAATTTATATCCTTCAATGTATATCATTCATTTGGTGATAACATATCTTAAAATTATAGTATATCGTCATCCATATATTATAATATTTCACTACCCTGAAATAAGGCCGCTGTTCCCCTGTTATTTGCCAGACCACACCCCCGTCAAGACACAAGGCGCAGCCTGGTTCCTGAAATAAGGCCATTTGGGGATGATTCCCCGAATCCAATTCCCATGATTCCAGTGAGGTGACAGTGAGGTCACTATAATTCACCCAGATATCTCATTGCATCCATATTCCCCAGACCAGTTCCCATCATTTGCGTCTGAAAATGGGCTATATCATGATATATCCCTCAACATCTAGGGAAAATGATGATAAACATTGATAAACCACTAGATTTGCACTATATTCAGACAAACCCATTTGAAATTTGGCAGTGTGTCAAAACCTTGTACCCCTGTAGTTCACATCAAAATAGCTGGTAAATGGATGTTCATTCCCCTAAAAATGGTATGTATAGGTATTGATCCATAGCCATTTGGGGATGGTTTCCCTATTCCCCATGGCACCACGTTCAGAAAGCCCGGGCACCGTGGATTCTCTGGACGGCTCGGCTCCACGTTTCTCCTGCCGTTGAAGAAAATGTTGGAAATAACATGTGTATGTGTATAAAAGCTTGTCTATGAAAACTATTTATGTTTTTATTGTGTACTGCAATATGTATATATATGTACATATATATTGATATATTGATTGATATATTACTTTACAGTCTTTTGTGAAGACCACAAAATAGTGATGCTTCGGAATGCGGCCAATGATTGATGTTGATCGCAGCACCTTGGATGTCTCTCAAACCATCAAACTTTCAGAGAAACTGGGCTGCAAAAAGAGAAAAACCCACGAAAAACCCCTGGGGTTTCATAAATCCAAAAAAGACTGAAGCTCCGGTAATTTTTCAGAGTTTGCTATGAAAGTGATGGCCCATCTACAGATACTGTACCTGTACTTATTAAAGATGTTTATTTTCCATAGCTACGTCCATTTACCACAGCGTCGGATGGAAAATCAGCTTGTCATTGTTGCCCCTCAGAAACGTTGGGATGACAAGCTGCAGAAACGTTTTCTTTAGCCCAATGTATCCCCATTCATTCTGACCCATTCATTCATTCTGATATGGTTTGAATATGCGACATATATATATATAACCCGCAAAGTAATTTAACATAGCTATTTTTAACATTAAGAATGGTTAGCCATGAAAAAAGATCACTTGCCATTCACAGAATGAAGATTGTCAGTTCGCAAAGTGTTTTTAATGACCTGCCTTCAGGTCGCCCAGTTCTGCAGAGCCCCTTGAGTCCAAAAGAGTAGACCTCGGCGGGCGTCCATTGAACCATCCAACATCATCCAACTGTTGGGCTGACGAATCTCGAAACATACCATAGCTGGGTGGTGGTTTCAACCTACCCCTCTGAAAAATGATGGAGTTCGTCACTTGGGATGAGATGACATTCCCAATATGGAAATTCATTAAAAAAAAAACACAAAAGCCATGTTAACCACCAACCAGATTAATCATGGTACATAATAATAATCCCATAATAATCCCATAATACTAGTGGTATCAAATATCATACCTAACTGTTTCTGTTTGCAGGTTGAATCCTCCATGTAAAAATTGCTGGTGGCTTTCGGGGCTTCACCCGAGGCTCAGGCAATTTGACACCTGCCACACACGGAATGCGTGGAATGCGTGGCTGCGTCAAAATCTCTGGGTCTCGAAATTCTGAAAATTGATCATAAGTAATTCTATGACTATATAGTACAATGGTACCATATATTATATAATTGTAACTGTAATGGTGCCACTATATTAATCTCAAGACTTGATATAGTTACAATTATCAATAATTATCAGAAGTCTACTATGTTCAGGGGAAATGCCACATTTTCAGACACCATTTATGTCATTTGTTGGTTCGATGTTCCGGTTTCCCATGATCCCGCCTTCAGTGAACATGTCTTCGGTGCTCGACTGAGTCATGGCCAGACAGGGTCCGGGGAAATCGCTGTTCGTCGGCGGCCGACCCAGCGCAAAAGGGCGAAGACACCAAAGAAAACCCCTCTGCCAAGCAGAAATTCGTTGAATTTTGCACTTGACATATCATTTACATCATCTTGTGAGTTTTCTACATATACGATGATGAAAATCAGGTACAAGATGTCAATGTTGCTCCCGGAGTGTTTCTGAATCTTGGTGCTTCTCTGCAATGGTTGTTGTCACATGCAAATCTGTTCCTTTACACCGAAGGCAATACTCTTGGAACAAGGAGCTGTACGGCAGAGAGAGCAGATGCTCAGGAAGATCTAAGGGTAAACAAACATGGCATGCAAAGTCCCAAGTGTATCCAAATGTGTAGAAATTGTAAATTAAGATTGTTAAGATATTGTTAAGATATTGTTAAGATTGTTTGAGACACTAATGGATTGTTTGTCTCTGACCATAGCAACTCGCGAAATCGCCCGATTGGTAGATGATTTACCTGTCCCCCTGTATACACCAAACAGCAACTCGTTCAGCGATCTTTGTTCCTGTTCACCTGTCCAAGCCCTCATTGCCACACGTCCTGATGGCCAAAAAAGTTGGATTTCACCAAGAATAAAGGGAGGTGACCAAAAACCGAAATGGAAAAATTGGGAGTTCACCGAAATTTGGAAGATTTAATTTGACAAAAACACCAAATGACCAATATCCGGGTGGTGACTTTGAGGCCCGCGATGGTTATGTTGAGTGATGCAAGCATCCCACCGGAGCTTTTGATCTGTGGTTGATCTTGGTTGCTTTGTGTTTCGCCTCACCACAACGGCCATGTTCAGAAGATGTCAAATTCATGGCGCAAGAGAAACAGTATCCTCCCGTGTCCTCCAACGTTGGGAAATCCCCTAAATGAGCATTAAATTCGAAGATCATCTATAAAGGGGCCATGTTAATCTGGTTGGTGGTTTCAACATGTTTCAACCATCTTGAAAAATATGAGTTCGTCAGTTGGGATGATTATTCCCAATATATGGAAAACTAAAAAATGTTCCAAACCACCAATCAGTAATGTTTGATTGCCAGAGCGAAGCTACTGCGGTGGGCCCATCAAAGTTGACCCAAACCTATCCATGTCCTTTGGGAAATATCTTCTGCCAAGAGTCGTGAAAAAATGGGCTTGGCCCGTTTTCTTTAGTCAACCTACCAATGGGAATTCAGTACAAATACAAACCTATGGCATCCATGCCCTAAAGTCTCTCTTTTGTCTCACATATCCTCTTCTTTCCCAAAACTATTGCCGGATCTGTCAGAGAACACATAATCCTAAACTTCCTAAGCTAGAAATCGTGATTATACACCTCTCTTTTCATCAATGAATATTTAGAGCTTTAGAGGCCGCCATCTTAAGCCTTGTCATTTTACAAAATCATGCTTACACCTCTTACTTCGTCAAGCAAGGGCGGTTTAGGACAACAAAAAAACTACTGGTGGAAGGTTCCAACCTGAAAAATCATTAGAAGTCATTGGAGAATGGACCATCCTCCTCTGGAATTCCCTTGATGGAATCTCTCTATGACTAATAGGTTATATGATGTTATATGACTACAATAGGTTCTTTTATAGGACATGTCCCCCAAAAAAAAAAACTCAAAATTGGTCTCACCATGTCTCAGAGGTGCCCATAATAAACCCATCTCCCCAGAAATCCAGCCATGCCCTCCATGATTTTTTGATGATCTCCATGATCTCCATGATCTCCCGCCTTGTACATCATGATCTCCCAATTGTCATGGCAGGATGCACAGCTAGCAGGGACGATCGGGGGCTCCAAACATGGTCTGAAGCCAGCTGCGCCTCCGAGGCCGTGCCGGGCCACGGCCGGAGCCCGGAGACGACCACGGGGGTCCCACGTTGAACAATGCGGGAGAATAAAAACATTTCTTGGGATTTGATTCGAGATTATGTGTGTGTATGTATATATATATATATGTATATATATATATATTTATATAGGTTTATAGATGTTCATGGATAGTTCAAGTTGTTGTTTCGTATCGTAATTGAACATATTTGGCCCATTGAGTTCCAATTGAATCCAATTGACATGGATTTAATCAGCCTTGACCCCCAGCTCATTCTTGGCAGATGGACAGGAATCAAGCCCACGGAAGCGCCATTTTGTTGTTATGGTTTTTCGTTCGAAATACCCAGAGTTTGATGCATCCGTGAAACTCACCCCAGCCAGTGGGTTGGTTCACCCCAGTTATAGTTGGACTACCCTCTGGTAATTTAACATAGCTATTGAAAATGGCCATTTATATTGGATTTTTCCATTAAAAATGGTGATTTTCCATAGTTATGTTAGTTTACCAGAGGGTAACCCAACTCAGAACTGGGCTATCACCTAGTCACTAAGTCACTGCGGAGAGCTAAGGCACCCAGAGTTGGATCATCCCAGGCAGCAGAATCTGTGCCAAAGGAGTACCCCGCTAAAGGATCCTTTTGATAGGGAAGAGGAGTTCTTATTTCGAGGCTCCAACCCCATGTTTCATATGTTTCTGCTTGTCTGATAGGGTACCCTCCGCCGTCCTCAAACATGTCTAGATCGAAAATCCCCCTTCAACAGTTCGATGATATTGCCATTTGCCATGAAGGTCAGGGATTTCTAGGACACCATAAGGTACCCCAAAACCACTGTTTTGCTCAATAAAAAAAACACTTGGATGATGAAAATCTCAGGTCGCGGCCCATCTTGTTCAGTGCTGTAACAGGGTCTCTGGCCAAGCACGCATCATAGAGTTCGTACTGAACGTGTGGTAAGTTCCTGCCGAGCCGTTTTCTTCTTTGCCGCAGGGTCGCACAAAAAAGACACAACTAATGTGGTCAACCCAGCGAGGAAGGATAGTATCTCCCAATTGTAAACATTTGGTAAATGGATTGTGGTTTGTGTTGGGTTTACCTTACCGCCTTGCTCGGGATGGGAATATGACCACGTCCACCAGATCTAATTTGTCACATGGATGTTCCGAACCACCGTGTCTTATCCGGGCAGGATGTTGTTGGACGCGGCTTTCAAACTACCACAGCTTTTTTTTGTCAAAAAAAAACAGGGAATCAAAGATGGTCCGGGAAGTCCCTTATAATGTGTTGATTACATATAATCTCCAATATGAATCATTGAGTTCATCGATTTCCCAGCTTATAGTTACCATCCGTTCGATGATTTTCCGAGCCATAAACCTCCATTCATAGTGTGTGTCCCTTTATTTTCCGATCTCTTCATCTCTTCCTAGAGTTTTTCCCCTTGATCCATGATTTTCCTATAAAACCTCCATGTTTGTTGGAGATGGAGCTACAAAGCAACAAAGATCACTGGGGGGGCCCTTCCAAGGTCCACCTTCCTTGCAGTGTCCTTGGAGACGATACGATCCAATCTCCACTGTATTCTTGACCATAGCGCAGGCGAGCGTAAACTGGCGCCAGCCACGGCTTCAACAAATTGGTGGGCAATAGAGTCGGCCGATTTTGAGGACATGATGGGAACATTTTTTTGGATGGAATTTAAGGGTGATATGCATGGATACAATATCAATGACATTTGTGAAACTGGTCGCTTTACAGGGACTAATTGTGTTGAAAGCCGGGTGCGTCAAACACGGATGGGAGGTGCACGGTCTTCCTCATGTAGTTTCCGATTTCGGGGTGTCATGGCGGCTGGCACATTTGATCGAGACAATGTTGAGGTGATGCTGAGCTAATCTCTTGCACAACTTGTCATTCTCGGTTCAAACGAAACCAGTTTTGCTTGCAAAAAGTCATTGATGGAACGGTTCACTTTCTGGTGTCATTTGGATCTGGTCTTCTAGAGCACATGGCCAGCTGAACTTCAAAGCACCACTGGATCTAGATACAGCTGAAAAATTGACCTGGAATCCCATGGTATCCATCGGGTGGTTGGTGGTGTCGCAGTTTCAACCTCCCTGAAAAATCTATAAAACTGTATATACTCTATATTATATATATATAATTATATATATATAATTATATATATATATATAATTATATATATATATATAATTATATATATATATATATCTGTTTGGATGGTTTCAACCTGTGAAAAATCTATCAAATCTCATATGATCATTTTGGATCTCCAAATAAAGATGAGGAAATGCTTTTAGCGTTGCTCGGCGCCTCGATGGCTGTGGCTGTTGACCGAAAAGTCGGCTGCTTCTGCTTTGGCCTTGGCGCCAAGGGACGACGAGCGGCACGAACGCTGTTGCTGGTATCAATGGACCCGGAAAATCGGGATTTTTTTTAGCATTACCCTCTGGTAATTTAACATAGCTATTGAAAATGACCATTTATAGTGGATTTTCCCATTAAAAATGATGTTTTTCCAAAGTTATGTTAGTTTACCAGAGGGTAACTCCTGCATTTGTTTTAAAAAATAAGGGGGTTGATGAGTTTGACCCATCTTCGCCGAGATAGCAAGAAGATGTCTTCGAAGAAACCCATCATTCAGGGCGGCTCTGCTGATTTGGGGACACATCCCCACTTTTTCAAAAACGTTGTCCCCCATCCACCAGTCTTTGATCGCTGCCACGGAAAATTGGAGCCCAACAAATGCCTCAAGGTTTGGGGAACTTCCAAGAAGCCAGGCGAAAAAGAGAAGAGGCAACCCCTTCCGAAATGCATTTGGGTGTGTCTGAAAATAGTGTACCCCTACACCCAATGGTTTTGCTGATCATTATCCCTATTAAATGGCTATTTCATTGGGAATATACCCTATTTTCAGACAAACCATTTGAATACCCAAACAGATGCAACACTCTCGGCAATGCCTCATCCTCATCTGAAGCCCCTCTTCAAGCCGGAAGAAATTCATTGCAATGATCCACCCCAACGAGTTCCAATTCTACTCAATCCACCTCTCAGTTCAATGCGTAGATATTTCCCGTGTAGCTGTGTTCCATATTAGATGTCAAAATTGACCTCATTGGGTGCCGCAATCAGCTTGGCATGGGAAGTTTGTCCCATCTCCATCTTTTCCCTCTGGGCAAGTGAAAACCCCACTGTTTTCATCGGTTTTCCGAGCTTCAAGTCCGGCCATTGTTGCTGGTTCCCCGTAGTTCTTGGTGAACCCAAGAATCCAGTGTTTTGAAACCTCCTTGTCCCTACTATGTAAGATGGTCATTTTTGTGCGGAGACAACCCATGTCCGAAAGCCACAATGACCACGGTTCGTTGAAATATAAGCATCAATCAGCCAGACCAAACATACAGCCACATGCCAATCGAATCATGGGTCTGAAAATTGGTATATCCCTTAAATGGCCCACAATCCAAACCGTCAACGGATCCCCCAAATCCAGTGGTTTATCCATAAAAACCTGTGGCGTGGCAACCACCATCTGAGAAGAGGCGGACTTAGATGCTGAAAAATGTTGTCATCTGAGAAATACATAGAAATACCACCATTCTTAAGGACAAACCTCAATTTTTTCATACGTCGTTTGGTTCGAAAATAGACCCAATTGAATCGTCCCATGATATGAAACCATGAAGTAATTGCCATCAATTGCAGTGTAGCCATGAAATGTGTGCTTGTTTACTTCCCATGAAGCACTATCATTATCAAATATGCCCAATGATCCCATTTACAGATATATGTTACCATTCGAATCCATTTGATATAGTATATATACAGTACATTATTGTACACACCATTTGATAACATTATGATCTTGGGTTAGGTATTTGGGAGTTAATGGGTGAACTGCCATTTTACCTAATTACACCTTCATGTTTGTTAAATTATATCTTACCATTTCATCAAATATCCCCATAGAAACAATACACATGGATAATGTGTAAACTAGTCCATTGAATATTCCACGTATACTGTGATACATTCCATTTCATTGCATACATAGAATCTCACTGTTGCATATTCTATGTGCTATGTATTATGCCAACAACTAGATCCTATATTATTATCTTACAGTATTAGTAACCTCAACATCCATCAATATCCCATTACTGTTAACTGTTATTGTTAATAACAGTTACATCCCCATCTACTAAATCTATTCTTATTGGTACACTCTTAACATCCATTGATAGGATATCCCGATAATACATCCATTATGGTAATGTTGTAACAGTCCAATCATGAATATCACATACATTTGCTATTAATATTGTTATTAAGATATCCTATTGTTAACATTCAATATCCCATTCATTCATATACCAATATTCTTAATGTCACATCCATTTACATCCATTTGCTATTAACATCCATTCATATCCCCAACGATATCCTATTGTTAACATATCCTATATCATATCCCAATGATTCATAGTGAATATATCATTCATATCCTATTATCATTCATAATTAGTATTGTTAACATATCCTACTATTATCATCATTCATATGGAGGTCTCCATATATGGTGGTACCAAAAAAAATGAACGGTATATAATGGAAAATCCGATTAAAATTGGTGATTTAGGGGTATCCCCATTTTAGGAAAACTTCATATATTATATATGTTAACCCGGAAAAATATCAACTGGGATGCCTCTGGGATACTATAAAATCATATTACCCTCTGGTAAACATACAAAAAACTATGGAACATCGCCATTTTTCATCGGTAAATCAGTAAATCAATAGCTATGTTAGCTATAAATATCCATTTTCAATAAATATGTAATACTAAATAGCCATTTTATATTATTTTAATGGTAAATCACCTAGCCTATAACTCGCCATTTTCAATAGCTATGTTAGTCATTGCCAGATGGTAAACCTCCATTTTCCTATGGTTTTCCTATGGTTTTCCTATGGTGTTCCCATTAAAACCTCCATTTTCCTAGGGCATTTAAGGTCAGTCCCATCCCTGCGACCGTCCCATGGCCGGGGCGCCAAGTCGTTCCAAAGGCTCCGGAGCCAGGCCCCGGTCCCGCCGCCGGTCCTGACTGAGCGCCGGAGGAAGGTTGCAGATGTTGGAAAAGATGGAACATATCATGTTGGAATATAATGTAATATCATATAATGGAATATACTAGGGTATTACTAGGGATATACTAGGGATATACTAGGGATATAATGGGATATACTAGGGATATAATGGGATATAATATAATATAATATAATATAATATAATGTAATATAATATAATGTAATATAATTTGTAATGTAATGTAATGTGATATGATGTAATATAAGATAAAACAATAGAGATAGGTACATGGATGGATGGATGGATTGATGGATGGATGGATGGATGGATGGATGTGTCTGCCCCCAATGTGTCATTCCACTTGCAAAAATAGTGATGAACCCGCAAAATTAGCGGCACTTCAATTATGTTCAAACAAACCCATATCAAAAACAACTTGTGTTGTGTGTTGGTTGTTGTGTGTATCAAATCATCCTTTGTTGGTCATGTTTTCCAGTTTCGCCCAAGAGTGTAGCATTCGATAAGATGAGATGCACGGACATGACGCAAGAAGCCGCAGCACACATTAGAAATTAGATGATCTTCACCTCCATCCCTTTCCCCCCAAAAAAAATACATTACGGTGTGAGTTTGGGGAAAATGTGTTCTTCAAAATGTGTCTGGCCCCAAAAAACTATAGATTTTAACCCATAGTAACCCCAAGAAAGATGCAGAAAATGGCGTGAATCAATCCATATCAATCCTCATACTGAAGCCCCAAAAGATAGAAATTGATATTAGGCATCCTATCTATTGATTTAGCACTCCGACCATCTGGACCTGAACCTGGGGTCTCCAGCATCATGGCCGCCTGCACGGTGGGCCCACCGATGAAGCCGTACAAGGACTTGAGGCCATAGAAGTCTGCCTGGCACAGCAGTTGTTTGTCTATATATTCATGTATCACTATATATATAGTATATATATATAGTATATATATATAGTATATATATAGTATGTATATATATATATAGTATGTATATATATATAGTATGTATATATATATCATCATATATCTGTATATCATGATATGTCTATATCATTCTATATCTGAGCTATAGATTCGCTGAACATGCCTTTGATCAAGTGATGGGCCAGGTTTTTTCGGGATCTCGAATGGACCCAACTTCGAGCCATGCCTCCCTGAGCAGCTCCAAGCGATCTACCCTGGAGAGGCCTGAGAGAACTGAATGGGAGGTTGATCAGAAATGGGATCAGTATCCTATTAGGAACGTCAGGCCAAAATCTGGGATTCCATGCCAATGGGAAGTGTCCCATCTCTCAAGTAGTTCAAAATGTGATGAAATTGCCTGACGCAAGCGGGAAAAAAAAACATCTCCACCACCCATGAAAAAAATCAGGTGGTAGGGGTTGAAATCTCCCATCTCCTGCAAATCGCTGCCCACTGGAGCCATACGCCGAAACACAACTCCGGGATTGCGGTGCAGGTCGGAAAAACGCAGCAAGATACAATCCCAAAGACATCCTTTGCAAGTCTCTGGACTTGCAAGTGCCCTGTGATGACTCTAATGAAGTCTGACATATGACCCAGAGGTATACCCAAAAATAACCACAATTAGGGATGGTTTCTTATTATTGGTTTTGCCACATTGACAGAGGTATACCTCTAGATGGCAATCCATGGAGGTTTAATCTTGTGGGATACCACATTAGTTGGACCTTAATTTACCACATTAACAGAGGTATACCCATTTACCATGGGAATCCATAGGAACCCAATGGCCTTCCATCTCGATCGATGAAATAGCAGCCATCAGCATCTCTCAAGACCTGGGGGGTTCCATAGTCATGGGGGTACCCGAGTAGCTGGACGGTTTAGAATGGAAAATCCGTGAAAATCATTGAAAATCCATGAAAAGATTGATTTTTTGGTGGTACCCCTATTTTAAGGAAACCTTCATATACAAATACATATATATATATTTATATATATATATAACTGGAGATATTCCATATGCAACTGGGGTGGCAACTGGATTGAACATGCTTATAAACCACTTCTTAGTAAGTGGGGTCTAGGACATATTGTAGGTGCCATACCCAACAAAATAGCTGTAGCTGTATGTAGCTGTAGTATTCGTACAAAATTTATCACAGGACAACATGTGTATGGAGGCTGTGGAGGTTTTGTGACCAAAGCTTGGATGTGCATCCACCGTTGGGTTGGTTGAATGGGCAAAAATCTCTGGAAAATCGTCCTGCAGACTGCAGATTTCCCCTTCCACATCCCTCAACGAAATCGACTCCGAAACTCTGAGACACCCTGCTGGGTGCTTCCCGCTGAACATCAGGCCCAACCTTCCACTGAGCGGTGCGCGATTGGCAGCAGCCAATCGTACAATGGTCTTGGGATCTGGAAAATATGGCAGTGTGTCAAAACCCTGGTACCTAGTGAACCCCAAAATAGCTGGTAAATGGATGTTCATCCCCCTAAAAATGGTATTAATAGGTATTGATCCATACCCATATCGAGAAACTCTCTTTTCTAGCGTCTCACAGCCCATGTACCCACGAAAACATCAGCTCAGAAATCATAAAAGTCCAAGTTTGACACTGGATGAATTTCTGGTTTTAACCTCTTTTAACATGTTTTAACCAACCCGAAGATTTGGATCTCAGCAAAGTTGAGGACTGGGTCCCAACGGGCGCGAGTTGGTCTCCCGGCATTGAGTCTGGGTCGGATCTCAGGGAGGCCAAGGTGGTCGTCAGCCGCCGGCCGCCCACATTGAGGTGAATGACAGAGGGGAATTCAGCAAGCACCTGGGAAAATCATGGGATATAGTGGGGTAGAATGGATGATCTAATGGATGATATAGTGGATGATCTAATGGATGATCTTACATACATTATCACTATAATTTCATGGGATATATGATCGAAGGAAGTTTAGAAGTCAAACTTCCGACAGTATGGACAGATGAAAAGCAGAGCAGGGCAGAGGCAGAGAGAAGAGGAAGATTAGAAGAGAGAAGATTAGAAGAGAAAGAGTAAGAAGAAAGAAGAGGCAGATGCGCGAAAAGGTAGGAAAGTCGCGAAACACTGTGTTTTTCCAATGATTTGTGGCTCCGGAGGGTCGAAAAGTAGGCTCGCTAAAGCG
>Ga0126342_10011254_pt1 | contig 15989 bp, 11 predicted proteins | sample Cyp1metagenome_FD_92528 | JGI IMG/M metagenome (GOLD analysis project Ga0126342, IMG submission 92528) | Coral microbial communities from Lord Howe Island, Old Settlement Bay, Australia - Cyphastrea 1 metagenome | ecosystem: Host-associated > Invertebrates > Cnidaria > Coral ... | reverse complement strand
TCGCGTGAAAAATCACGTGATGTCCCTGAGCAGCCCCCCCAATACTTGCTAAAGCAAGAAGACTCCAGCTAGCTGACGCTAGCTTTCGTGAATATATAAATAATATATATATATATATATATATAGCTGATATAGACATATATAGATATAAACTTGTAAATAGAGTATAGATATAGCATAGATATATTCATAACCATCAACCACAAGGAATGAAATGGGCGAACCACTGAGCTGGGGGCAAAGAGGCGCAGGCTGCAATGAGCCTTCGCCCAGGTGGCAGGTGGAAAATCTTGGATGGAAAATGGTGGATCTGTTTGAAGTCTTTCCATTCTAAACACTTGTAGCTGGTGGATCCCGTCAAAATCGCCCTGAGCCAAATGCTTTCCCCTTCCACGAAACCATATGGTGGTTTGGTCTTTCCCAGGCGATCAACCAATCCATTGAAACACTGCGGGCGAGATGCTACAGGCAGGCAAGTCGCGGGGAGGTTCCGAGACCTGTTTCTTGGTGGGGGCGCTGCTGGAAGCAAAGCGGCTGCGGTGCATCTCAAACCGTGCATCCCAAACTGGACCTCAAGGGCCCAGACCTCGGTATCACCCAAACTTCCTCAACAACCTCAAGAAATCTCTCAAACCCCCGTCCCAAAATGGCCTTAAATGGCCTTAAATTGCCTTAAATGGCCTTAAATGGCCTTAAATGGCCTTAAATGGCCCCAAAAGCTCTAGAGACCGCCACGATTTATCACGTTGTCACATCCCTGGAGGCTCAGCCAGGCACCAACAGGTGGACACCACATCTCAGTGGCCTTGTGGAACCGTCCCCGATTCGGCTGATTTGGAAGTTGACTCTCACCATATACCACTGGGATCCACTGGGTTAAGTGGGATGATTCTTCAAATGAAGAATTTCATACTTTCACACAAGCAACAGCGGGTGGATTTTCAGCATCAGTTTTTCTCACAAATGTGTGCAGAGTCGGCCTTCCAGTAACCAGTCAGCCACAACTGAACACAGGGGTACCGGTACCAATCGACCCAAAAAGAAATGTGTCAATCATTTTGAGCCACAGCCAATCCTGCCGATAAATGTTTCAATCACTTGGATGATCTGCGTGATTATCCTCCTGCATGATCCTGCAGCCATGGTTTTTCGGACATGTTGATACGCTGTTGGTTCCTGAGCATGCAGGCCGTCTTAAAAATGTTGGAGGGGCCACAACGATTGATAGTGACAACCAAAAATGGTATGATGTGACAATATGTCTACAAAAACATGCGTACATACATACAATACATTACATTACAAGATTGCATTTGCATTTACATTTACATTTGCATTTATTGCATCACATACATGTATGTATATATATAGTATATACAACTATGTATATACATATACTGCCCAAAATGAGCGCCATCGAGCGTGCCTCAGGGAGCATTCCAAGACCCTGGCGTGGTACTCCATGAGCTCCGCCGATCGCTACCTGGCTGCCTCCACGCGGTGCTTGATTGGAAGCCAGGGGAAACTGAAGCACAACAATCATCAACAATCTGGGTAAATTACAGTAGAGCAGCGGCCATCTGGGGATGATTCCGAATCATCCCCCGGATTGATGATTCCCCAAATCCTAACCATGATTCCAGTGAGGTCACAGTGAGGTCACTATAACTTGCAGTGTTGATAGCTTCTGACCAATCAATGATAAAAATCGGGGCTTCAGTAGATGGATCATCAAGAGAATCTGGGGTCGCTGAAGCTGCTTTGAATCACCTTATCATCCCCTATCCGTGGCATGCAGATCCCAAGCCTTCTTCTGGTTAGTCGTTTCAACATCCCAAATACAATTGAAGATGGACATCTTGGAAAGCGTCAACCAGAAAAGGTTTGATGTCACCATGTTCATTGTTTTTTATAAGTTATGATTATACATCTGCTACATATATATATAATTGATTATAAATTACAATTGTAATATCTCCAGGTTTTGCTGATGATAAACCCAATCTTTGATTATCTGATAGCGACCCAAATCACGACCCCCAGCCATTTGTGTTTCCCCTATGGCTCCACCTTGCAGCGGATCGCGGTGAAAACTCTCCCGGGCACTTGAGCCATGGATTCCATGGATGGTGGGCACGATGGATACGGTTTTTTGTCATGTTGAGAAACCTCAACAGTACGGATTTAACAAGATAATCAACACCATAGGGGGAAAAAATGAACCCATATTCAACACCAAATCCGTACCTGGTTAAAATATTTTTAAATATTAATTGCCTTTCTGGGACTGTAGGGGCATATTTTGTGCAAGCACTGTCCGCCATTTGGCTGTGTGGCTTCGAGAAATCAAAAGATCAGGAAGCCCCAACGCAGGCGATGGGTTTCTTTTGTGGCCTCTTTGTAAGACCTTGAGAACATCAAACCGTTCAACAGGGCCTGAGAAGAGGCAGGCAGTTGAATCTCAGTATGAAATTGGACCATGACAAGCCAGAATAGGATTCAATAGGCACATGTAGGTTTCCATAAATGGAGGTACCCCCCAAATGGATGGTTTATAGTGGAAAAGCCTATATATATTAAAATGGATGATTTGGGGGTACCCCCATTTCAGGAAACCTCCATGTGGACCAAAAAAACAAAGCAAAAATTCGCCAGTGATGCCCACGGCCAATGGGCACGAAGGCATCCAAGCCAATGACACCTCGATGGGAGATCACATCCCAAACAAAACGTGGCCCGTGTGGCTATGATAAAACGCTATAACGGATTGGAGCAACGTATAGCTGGTTGCTAGTTGGTAGACGTTCCTTTACTTCAAGTAATTCCTGAGGAAAATGGAAATCCCATGGAAATGTGTCACTTAGGAAGTCCTTAAGGTCATTAGTGTAGTTTTTTGTTGGCTTTAAGCAACAATAATGGCGATTTCACCAGCACATGGGTCAAACATGGTGCCACTTGGATGTTTGGACCATTCCACAGATTCCACAGGACGTGAATCGACTTGACTTCGCAGGATGATGAAAGCTTCGCATTCACATGAAACTCCTATACTTGATGGGGAAAACCCATGCTTTCCTGATATGTCCTCTAGATTTTCCATGATTTTCCCTTCAACTCATCCACTGCATGATCGAATTTGGACTTTTGCTGGGAATGTAGAGAGGACAATTGCTTCCAAATGCATCAATGGGCAACGCGCATTTCACCATGGGGTGAAATTCTGGGAACCTGGTTCCAAGTTATTTATAGCACCCCACCATTGAAGGAGGCGCAAAGTCGACAACAAGCCTTGCCCGAACAAGGACTTGAATTGATGAAACACCAACTCAGCATGTCTTTTCCGCCAAAAAAACTGAAGAGAAAGTTCACTCTCATGATCGTGTTGCGAACTTCAAGGAAACAAACCTCTCTACTTTGCAAATTTCATCGTTTTTCCCAAAAGTTAAAAGTGATGATTAAAAAGAAAAATCACCTTCCCCAAAATCAACCCCTAAGGCATACCAGGCAAGTTACGGAATATTACCAGGCCCCCAACCTGAGTGAAGAGGAGAGTCGATGCGTTGCCGTCGTACAATGCCAACGATCTGCGGATCGATGCGCCAGTTGTCATTGCAAATCATTGGGTTTTCACGTGGATTTACCAACATGATTGCCCTCCAGTAAACTACTAACATTGCCATGGAGCAAATCCATGGTACTTTTTGTAAGAAACGATCTAAACATGTGGATTATCTAATTATGTTGGTAGAGGGTATCCAATATCATCAATATCCAATTGCGAACTGTTGTTGTACTATACTAAGTGGGTTAAGAGGGATGGTTTCCAATCTCCCAAGCAAGATCGATCCAAGCCCCATCCGAACGCACGAAAAAACAGCTACCTGTAGTAATCATTCACTGGCTCACTGGCTCCCTACACAGTCAAGGCTCACGAAGGGACCCTAGAAGGTCTTGGAATTCCTCCTCAGAAGCAAGAATCTTCAACGCCATTTGAGCCTTCACATCCTTTGCAATCTGCCTGGTACTAGGAATTCCTCCTCAGAAGCAAGAATCTTCAACACCATTTGAGCCTTCACACCCTTTGCAATCTGCCTGGTACTAGCAACTATAGCAGCAGTAACAGCAACAACACGCAACAACATGCAACAATATGCAGCAGCAGCAGCAACAACAACAACAACAACAACACCAGCAGCAGCAGCAGCAGCAGCACAATCACTAGTCCCTTTCCCCTAAGTATGAAGTACCTCCTTAGAAATCCTGCTTTAGTGATCTCTTCATTTGTTTTCGGGGCCCAAAAAAAAACAGGCTGGAAATCGGCGGTTCCCTCCAGGTTTCACCTCGTTGAAAAGAGGGACCACATCTTCACTCTTCAGTTCCTCGTCACTGGACCTTTTCGCAGGAAAGGATGGGACAGGATGGGACATCCCAAGCAACTTCCTACCGAGAGTAGCCATTATGAATGGTTAATCATGGTTAATTGTGGTTAATAATGGTTAATTGGAGGTTCATAGTGAGAAACTCTTCTAATGTTTGTAAAGCAATGTCATATATTAATGTCATAAACATCTAAAGTATGGATTGATGGTTTATGCCACCCCATAATAATGGTACAATGGTAAGTCATTGGGGATTTATTATTATTAATTATTATTGCTTTACTAATTCTACTAATATTATTGCTGGCAATGCAAAGTCAGATTCAAAAACAGAAGAAATCGCTGTCACTGTCACGTACTCATATTGTCTAATCCCGGATGAGTCGAGGTGTGTTTGGAAATGCTCAGGACGTTTGATTGAAGAACCCCAGAAGCCATAAAGCGTTTCCGACATTCCAATGGTTCCACCGTCACTCTGGCTTGGATCAAGGCGCAGATTGCCCCTCAAGTATCATCTGACTATCATCCCAGACAGCTGCGTGTCCATTCTGCCGAATCAAGTATCATCCCAGAAAAGTTCGACCATCAAGAAACATCTCTAGAAACTTCACCCACTTGAAAAGTGAGTGGCCACTCTCTTCTGCGGTCCCACCTCCATTGAAAAGTTTGGCCATGTTGGGAATAGTTGCCCTAACATTCACCGTATCCATCCAGTTTCTTGGGACATCCCTGAGGAGTTGACACTTCGGTGCCTAGCTCCTGGGTGCTGGGGAGATCAAGGGTCAAAAATTTGCTGATTGAACCAATGAAAATGGGCGTGTTCCCCTTAGAAATGATGGTTTTACCAGGTTTTACCAGGTTTAACCAACCAAACTGGCGGTTTTACGCAACAGTGTGATGAGATTGGGGGTCTCAACAAAAAATGGGTTATGTTGGTCCAACACTTTCTGGGATACTCAATGAATGGAGCCACAGACTAGACACGCTTCAACTTCAAGACTTTGAGGGATGCCTGACCACGAATGTCCAGCAGTTGGCACCCATCCTTAGTACAGCCGTTGCCGTTACTGAGTTCTGCTGTGTCTTCCTGGCTCCAACATGAAAATGGAAAGATCATCACAAAATTGATGACAAAAAACAATTCTTGAATGAGCAAACCGGATCAAAAAGGTTGAATGAAAACCAAAATCATTCACTGCAGCCTACAGATGAAACAGTGCGGCTTTGAGATGATAGTTTAAACATGTTTAAACGCGGTAGCAACATGTGAGTTTGGGTCAAAACCCCGTACCCCTGGTTTTCACATCTAAACAGCTGGAATTTACGAATGTTCATCCTCCCCAGTTGTATGGAATAACAGGTTTGACCCATCCCCAAATGGTGAAACAATGCCAGCAACTTCGAAACACAGGTTGTTGAGGCCTGAACCTTTCGGGGCAAGCGAATGCGCGGCATGTTGGCTCGAGACAGAATCTCGTAGGAGTCGCCCTGCCATGCTGACCCTATCTGACCCTAGTCCAGCATCGAAAATTGGAAGCTGCTCACATTGGGACGGCCCAAAATCATCCAAACCAAGCAGGACCATCTTAGTATTGAAACCGATGGGCCGATGGTCGTGGAGATCCCTCCCTTTTAAAATTTTAAGAGTCATTTAAGAGAAAGACTCAAGCGATGATTCCACTGGGATCCAAACACAAAGCACATTGATTTCCATTTGGAGGCAACAACTGCACAGACTTTTGGGGTTCCCAAGTGGCGAGGCATGCATACTAATCCATCGAATCTATATATGGGGAAATCAGATTGTTATCCTCTTGCTCGACTCTGGAGTTCGAGTTTCAAAGTCCTGTGTTCAATTAAACACCATGAATCAAGCAATGACACAACGCCACGGAGTGTCCAAAGGAGAGAACAACCAAAAAAAGCTGTTGGTCATTTTTCTATGCCCAATCATTCCATTTTTGGGGTTGCACATAGTGCGCGTAGTACGCGTAGTGCGCGTAGTGTGTGTGTGTGGATTAAATCCCTGAATTGCACCGGTTAGACCATGTTAAACTGTCCAAAATAGGCTAGCCCAACGTCCCAATTCCAAGGTTTTCTCATATTTTCATATATTTTCTCATGATGTTCCCCATCTTCATGGCAAACGCTGGCGCTTCCCTTCCCTTGGCTTGAGCACCCAAATCGTTGCCTCCTCGACTTCTTCAGCAGGATTGACCAGAACACCCGCATAGCCTGAGCCATGATGGGTTTGTCATGGCTTTGTGCAGGCTTTATAAATGGTGTCTCCAAATTAGCTATCTAAGTGGGGCAAGTAAACATAAGTAAACTACATACGCTGGAGTGTGTGGTACCTGGTACTTACTCTTTTTGTGCACAGCCATATGGTGAAGGAAACCCATTTGCCACGCAAAAGTGGCTGGGAACCTATCCACGTTGGAGCAACAGCATGGATGACAAGGTCACTCAACCGACTCACCATCAGTCGGTTTTGGTTGTAAACCTTGGCCGTAGTGGGCAGCAACATTGGCCCCCAAGCACTGGCTGCACTGTGCAGATCTTATGTCTACATATGTCAACACTATATAATATATACATTGTAAATGCCTGCTAGAAAGAGGAACTCTGGCATCAAACTTCCCCCAACTCCAACATATCTATACATATCTCACATAGCAAACCTTGAAATTGTCCCATTTCCCACCAATCATTCGTCACTGATGTCGACAAGTCGATCGAATCGCAAAATCCCAAGCATGTCAAGGCAGGAAGTGAAACCGTCAAATATCTCTCTGTGACACCATGGCTATTGAAGTTCAAGTCAAGTTTGAAGCGCTGCTTGGGAAGGTTCTGCGCAGAAACACTGAGTGATATAGATAGAACCACTTACATCTCCATGTCACGCATGAGATGCGCTGGACGGATCGAACTCCAAGATCTCAGCGAAATTGCTGTCACCAATCTGGACAGTCCGGTAACTGCGTCACAAAACCCCTTGAATTCGCTGCTGTTGCAAGTCACAGAAGCATCATACTCGGTGGTGCGGCGCTCAACGTATCTCAACGTACTTCCAGCCGAAACCTGGGCGGCTGATTGAAGCCACTGAACTGGAAAGAATGAGAGTACTCCGAAATAGGCCTCCAAAGGCAACAAGCGGAAGAGATCTCCGCCTGAGTTTACAGGATCCAACATGGCTGGTGTTGCAAGCCCCTCTCAGAGTGCGTCTCGCCGCGTGCGCTCCAAGACAACACTGGGAATCAGTTGTGATCTGAAGCGGCTTGAGGCAGCAGTAAAGTGGCATCGGCTACATGATTTCAGGAAAGCAAGCTTCCAATTTAGACTTGATCTGCTGTTGTCTCAAAATTTCAGAAAAGACTCCGTGTCTCTCTTTCGGTTGAAGATTGGAACACGCCAGCAAGTCTTTAGCTAATTGGCTCTGGGCTGTTTCGTTCTGGACGCGAGTCAACACACCAAAAAACGAGCAGAACAATCCAAAGACAACATCTTGAGATGTTCACAACCCCATCGTTGGCGCTGCTGAGGCAGCTGCACAAGTCTCCAAGCGCCACCACATAGGCCAGCGCGCCACTGGAGAAACGGACCTGATGCTGACCGCAGATGTGTCGGGTTGGCTTTGGGAGACATGTTTATCTCCATTGCTTGCGTCGAGTGGAGTACACCTCGGGATGGATCGAAAGGGATGAACCCCGAAAATTCCAGCTATTTTTAGGGGTTCACGCGAGTACCAGGGTTTTGACATGTTTTGACCCACCACCTAATTTCACTCGTGTTCTCTTTGCATCAATTTGTGAATGGCAAACCAGCCAGCAACACAGTGTCACCTACCGAAGGTAGTCGATTGGTGTCCTTCGATGATTTTGGACGTTGCAGAGTTCACTAGTTTATCTTGCAGCCGGCAGAATGCGCACTTGACTGAGAATAATCTGGTAAATCGATATATAATAAACCCAACAAGAAGCTAGCAATCTGGTATATGTAGTTGTGAATATTCCCCAAATGGTAAAAATGTTAACACGTCCTGGCTAACCAATTGGATTTACCACAATAGGATGTTTCGACACCTCTCTCCACGCAAGGTCCTCTTCGCCAATGGGCTCTGTGATAACGATGACCACATCACCCACCTTTCATAAGGTTCAAGAAGGGGAAGGGTCCCCGATTTATGGCCATTGAGTGATGGGGAAAATGATGATGAGCCAAGGATTTGGGGGCAGAGTGCCCGACTTTTTGACAAACGCATTTCTTGGATGAGCGCTGGCACAAGACTGTGACAGGATTCGTTTGTGATGGCGGGTTGATAGAGAGAGAGAGAGGGGGTAGTCAAAACATCCGTTGCGACGAATCAACTATATAAGTTACTATAAGTTACTAACTAAAGTAAGTGGTGCACAATTCATTGCCTGCAGCTATCCCACCATGCGCAAAACAACTGTCGATAATGTCCTTGGAGGTTTTGCTACTGCTCACATGCATTGATAAGGAAGCATAGGTTGTACAAAGGCTCTTGCCACCCATACCCTTCGGCAAACTGACCTTGAAAGCCTTCGAAGTTGGAAAAAAAATCAGATCATCTTCCAAACAGAAAAATGGAGGTGCAAACAAATGTTCGTTTTGGCTTCCTTGACATCCAATGTTCTAATGGTCAATTAAACACCACATGGGCCCCGAAGAATATCATCGTGCTCCGTCCGTTGATTGCCATAAATGTTGAAGCCCATCCCCTATTTATGAGACGTTTGTCACCGCTGACAAACAGTTGACCCCAAAAAAGGATGGTCTATGTAGCACTAAACATGAACAGCTATTTGCGGGTCCATTGGTCCCTGAATTTTGACCCATACCCAGAAATGTAAGGTAGTCAATTGATCCATCTATCCATCCATCCATCCATCCGTCCATCCATCCATCCATCCATCTATCTAATTCTATATATATATAGTTGGATGAGAGAATATATCTAATTCCATCTTTCTATATTTATCTATCTATCTAATATACACCATAAACCTCAGTTGTGCTAGTTATTGAGCAGCCACAAGCTGAGTTACCTCGGTCTACCTGAGGAGCCAGCTCGACGCGCGACCTTGGCCTTGATGGAGGCCCTGAGCCACCATTTTTTTTCCACGAATCATAGGTAGATGGTAGGGATTTTTATAGGGATTTGTAGATCATAGGGATTTTTATAGGGATAGGGAAAATTTCTAGGGATTATTTTGGGATTGTTTTGGGTTTTTTGGGTGATTTAGAGGGAATTGCATGGATTTATGGGGGATATAATGGTATATAGAACCAACAATTCTCATTTTGGCTGGGTATACCCTCTATGTGGCCATTTCAGTGGGAAAATCATATGGGAAAACTATGGAAAACCAATGGATCTATCGGTACGAGGACCATATAGGGGTACCCTGTTTTCAGACAAACCCATACCTATGGTACAAAAAACTGGAGATCTAGCTGTACCGCTATCATGGGAGTGATCTATGCTGCATTTTTAGCAGGCATGGCATATGTCATTTCACAGTCTGGAACTACTGCACTACAAATGTACCACCCTTGCACCGGGCACCGGACTTCAGAGACTCCAAGGGCCTTTCGTCTTCCTCGGTCTCCTCCTCCTCCTTCTCTTCTTCCACGGAGATCACTGCAGCAGCCTGGCCCATGGTGTGGAGAGCAGCCACCATGGGATGTCAAGATTTCATAGGACCTCATAGGACAACTCCAAAGTGCGATGATATTCGATCGTTTTGCAGGACACTCCAAGTTCCAATTGTTCCATGTTTTTCCCGTTGCACCATCTATTTTGGAGGTAAACCATTTTAAGCCGGGCCTCTTTGGAACCACAAAAGCTTCAAACGGGACCCACCATATTCAGAAACAAAACGTAACTGAATAAAAAATGGTAGTTTGGTAGTTGAATGTAGTTGAAGGGGGCCAAATGGAACATAATGCAACATATTTGGCCATGTGAGCCTTGACTTCCAGCATAAATCAACAAGATCAACCCGCTCCCGCCTTGGCCACTCGCGAACGAGCGTTCCGCGCGTTCCGCGCGTTCCGCGCGTTCCGCCCGTGCCGGGCGGCCAAGAGCACGCCACAAGCCGAACAGGCAGCACCTCTATGGGACGTCATGTTTACCAGCCATATCTTTGATGATTGATGGTTTATACCCTCTGGAAATGACTAACATAACTATATGGAAAATGGCCATAGAAATAGATAGAAATATTTGATTTTCCCATGCAAAATGGTGGATCTTTCCATAGTTATGTGGCTGTTTACCAGAGGGTAGCACCCATAAAAATTGTCCATTTGGGGATGGTGGCTCCTATTGCTTTACTATATAACATCCGTGGATACTCATAAAATATTTGTATATATATATGTATATATATATATATATATATATATGTATATATATATATATATATATATATTTATATTTATTTATTTATTTATATTTATTTATTTATACTAGTGGAAATGAATAGTCATTGGAGATCTAACACCAACTTTTTGGTGGAAACGATGTTTGAGTAGAACAGAAATATTATGAAAGTATGGCGTTACTATCGCTTTACTATGGCTTCACTACCCACATAATTCATCGTCTCCTGTGAGTTTTCCTTGTGGGAAGGCTCAAAGGTACCCACTTCGCATTTTCTTCTCCTTGACGAATCTGATACCCTCGAGTCAGGGTATCTGGCAATTCAAATCACAGATCTTCCATCGAGGCTCCGATTTTCTGATAAAAAATCGGGTGCCTGAGAATGGGATGCCCTTTAAAACCTTCATTTATAGAGGATTCAGCTAGCAATACCTAGGTCTTACCGGAGGGTATCCCCATTTTCAGACCCATTTGTAATCTATAAATGTCGATTTTGGCCCCAAAAGCTTTGAGAATCCTGTGCCTTGCTCCCTCCATCGACCGGCACTGGCGCCAGAGGATGGTCCCTGGGCGTATGCAGCGATAGTTGATGGAATATACTGCTTGTGGTTGTTTTCGTGATTTGAGTGAATAGCACTGCTAGCTGATAGTTCATGTATGTTCATGTTCACTGTTAGATGATTCTCTTGTTTTGGATTGGTGCAAGTTCACGTCCTGTCTAGGATGGTGATATCTTGAAGACTTGAAGTGCAGCCTTTGGCAAGACGCCGGAACGAAGGAAAATTGGTGGCTGTCCAAAGAGTTGAGAAGACTTCAAACAATAATCCAAAGTAAACCGCGTAGTAGAACCCCCTTTAATAGTAAATCATTACTATTATTATCATTATTATCATATTTATGTGTTTTACCATTGTTGTTACTATTATTACTATTATTATTACTATTATGTATTTTTACTATTTTGTCATTATTGTGATTATGATTATCAATTATCATATACACACAATATGTATGGTATATACTTGTATATAGATAAATATTCCTCCCTTTGCTGCCATTTGTAAACCCATGAACCTACCACCCCAAGCTGTTTCCGTGCGGCCTGTCTGACCCCAAAGTGGCACGGCCTGCACAGAACAGGATGGTGTTCAAACGCATCCTCAGTTGGATAGACCCATTATGAACCATGATTAACCAACTATAGTATATCCAACTAATAGGTATATCTTATAGATTCTTATAGTTATGGTTAAATATTCTTAAATATTTCAACTAATGTTCTCTAATGTTCTCTAATGGTATTTAATGGTATCTTAAGTTGGATATTTAATGGTGGATTGACCATTCTTAAGCATTTCAACTATATAATGCTATCTAATCTCAAGCCAACTTCACTAACCTCAGTTCGTTTGTCAAACGTTTGAGCTGGGGGGTGGCCCGCGCTTCTGGGCCTCGAGGAGACATGCGGCCGCAGCGCGGAACGAAGGAGCGGCTGGTCCATGGTTGGTGATGCACGTGGCTACCGGATGGTCATGGCTGCCATTGGCAGATTTCTTCGGATCATCCCATTTCCTATGGATGATTCCATGGATGATTCCATGATCCCAATGTTGGAAACCACCAACCGCTTCAGTGGGTGCTTCAATGGGTGGGTGCACTCGATGTGTTTTTTCGGTGAAGATCGGATCTCAAGAGATCATCGCATGATATCAGCCAAAACTGAGACAGCACGCCATCCTATGAGTTCTTGCCTTTTCTAGATATCCTTAACGGTTAAGGAAAATAAGCGCCTGCACCACCAACAACGGAAGGTCAGGTTCCGAATTTCTCATGCTAAGTTTTTGAAAGCCAATTAAAACTCGCCGAATCAGGGTATGTCTGTGTGGCATTGTGGGTATTTGGAAACTCTTCCACCTGGCATTTGAAGCTCTACCCTTTAAATCCAACACAGAATGCAAACATTGCATTTTACAATAAGATATGTTCTGCCCAAGAAGGATGCACAATAAACGTGGCACCAGTTCTTCTTGCATTCGCGATTCGTTGTGGGTAAAAATCGCCCAACTAAGTCTTTATATGTTTGTAAACACAACCCAATTTGCCCCGAATTCCAAACCCAGCTACCTTGGCTGCACACAATATATCACAATATGTCCATATCTGCATCGCATCTTTTCACTCATTGCCACGGCCCAAACATGAACTGGATCGTGGTTTCCAGGCCGTAAAAGCAACAGTAACAGCTGGCAACAGCTGGTCATTGTATGTCATCTTCAAACTCCTGGAGTTACCAACAAGAAAAACACCTGATTTAGCTGGTAACCCCCATCACCAAACCCAGAGGTTAGCTGAAGCACGACTGGTTTCACAGCGTTGCGGACTCCGAGTTGTTGTTGTTTTTTTTTCGATGGTTTATATGCCCATGTCCGATGGAAGCCATCCCCGGTCCCCATCCACAAAGGGTGTCATGGTTGAAAAGTTGACTCCCCATTGGCTGAAACCACCAACCAGTCGACTATCCAATCAATCTTCTGGTGGACCAAGGCTTAGAGAACTGGTGGAAATCACCAGTTCGCCGTCTGTACACGGTCCGTGATTCACCAGGTCTGCGGTGATCAAAATGCCAGCTTGGTTGGCTTCCCGAGATGCGTGTTGCTCATAAAATATATATGGTTGATGATGTGACTTCTGGGAGCAAGCGAGTTCTTTTTAGGGAACATCCTAGCTCCCTACAGGTCTTGAAATTTTGCATGGATTTTATGGAAGCTCAAATGTATGTAGAGAAAGGATTCTTAAAGATGCGGTGAGAGTCAAAACATGAATCTTGGTAGGTACCCTGGGGCAAACTAAGAAAAAAATGTGGAAACCTGTTTTTCCGCGAGGAAAATGATCTACAAATGTTGGGTTTTCCACATCTATGTGAGTTTACAAGTTTACAAGAAGGATCAGGAGGGTATATCTATATCTTGTATAAAAACCAAATACATCCAAATACACTCTTTGTGCGCAGGGCTGGCATCTCCTGCTGCCTGTTGTGGAGGTTCGCAGTGAGTTTTCGGGTTCGTATGTCTGATTATATAGTAAGTCTGTCACTGGGTGATCCTATATGATCAATATATCTATATATATATATATATATATATAATCTATATTATATATATATATATTTCATACCCACATATAACTAACTGGGGATATTCCATTTATATATATATACATATATGTGGATTAAATCTACATGGTCATTTTTACCACTTCCAACTGGAACTACCCTGCACCATGACATCATGACATTGCCCTTCTTTTTGGGCAGTCTGCCTCATCTGAGACCAAAGCCGTTAAGCTCTCCCCATATGGGGGGGGGGATTCCGATGTAGACCTTGGTAGAATTGAAGTCTTGAAGTCCTCCATGATAAACCATCTAGCTATTGGGGTACCCCCATGACTTAGGAAACCCCCTCAACGTCGCAAGGTCTTCATCGAACTGGGGCCGCGTGGATCGAAGACCCCGACGCAACCGTTGACGCTTTATGCCCTCCGCGCAGCATTGGCAGCAGAGGTTCACCTCGGGGAAGACCCTGGATTTGGAAATTTGGGTGGAGTTGACTGAAGTGATTAAAACTATCCATATGCAAACTATCTTATGTATCTATCTATATCTATATATATATATATTGTGAATGGGCTCAACCCTGTATGATCAGGTGTAATCGCCCTTATCCTTGACCTGGTAATTTATGGATGAACGGCAGGCGACGAACTTGTTTTCCCAAGAGGCGGAGCGTTTCTGTTGGCTTGAGCCGATGCAGCAGCGGTCGTTTAAAATGCTGGCTGCGTGACTCGGAACTGCTACTGTATTGTTACCTGCATTACTTTCACACCCCCCATGTCCTGCACTCCCGGCCGTGCCCGACGGGCTCCGGCCGAGGCGCTGGACACAGGAGTAAAACGTTGGATTGAAAAGTTGTAATGTAGCGTTCTACTCTACTGTCAGCTACGCTCGCCTATGTACAAAATTGTTAGCCGCTGATCTATTTCACTCAGGGATTACGTACTCCCGGGCGGCGACGTCCGTTCCGGTTTCCGTGCACCCTTCGAATTAGATCCTAGGTTCATACGCCCTTTGAACTTGTTCCCTTGCATCAGGACAGCTTCGCATCCTGAGCGCATGGGATTCATATGAATTAGCCCGGCACTCAGAATCCTCTCATAAGGTCTCTTCAAGGATGTAGACCAAGAGGAATTTACTTCTTGCGCCGCTTCTTGGTAGCGTCGGACTCCTTGGTGCTCGCTGAAGCACGCTCTTCTGTGGGTAGTGCGTCTCCAATAGCTCGAACGTATTCTTTGGCAATTTCACGTTCGGATGGATCGAGCGATCTCAGATATGTCGTCATTTGCGCGGGGCTCTGTTGTACTGCTTTGAGCTTACCTTGCCAAACTCGTTGGAGTTGTTGAGGTAGTCCCAGGCCGATCTTGTTGAGCGTTACAAGGACGGTAAATGTTCTGGATCTCTCTGTCACCGCACATACCAACTCCACAGGATCGATGTGAATATGATCATCACGTTGAGGTGGTGTGACTCGGAAATAATCATAGGAGCGCACAGCGAAGGCACCGGAAATGATCTTCCTCACGAAGTCAGATGCCTCACGTCGTACTTCCAATTGTCTTTCCTCATCCTCGTCCGTGACGTCGGCAACTTTGGAGAAGACGAGTTGTGGGGTGATGCCAATCTGGACAAGGTACTTCATGATCTTGCAAAGTACACGAATCCCGTTCACTCCCTTCAAGTAGACCTCCAGGTCTCGTCCACCAATCTTCCCGCTCTTGGCGTTGTGGTTGAACGATGCGATCAACTCCTCCTCTGTGGGCTCCTTCAACTCACCCTCTGCAGTCTCTCCCACGCACGGAATATATCCATCATATTCTGGTAGAAGTTTGACTCTCTTCACGTGGTCGTAGTACTGCTGGGCTGGTGCCGTTGAAGTCCAGAGATGGTAGAGCCTGTAGCGGTCTTTGAGGTACGTCAAGATCATGTTGTCGATTGCTCGTGCCGTGCTGTCAATGGCATCTTCGTGTTGAGCAATGTCGATGCACTGAATGATCGAAGCTTGGATTGTTCTTGCCGTCCACAAAGGTAGCTGAACCCTCGCCTCGCGACGTTCTTCGTCTTGTTCTTGCTCTTGAGCGTATCTCTCATC
>Ga0126342_10011253_pt1 | contig 15990 bp, 13 predicted proteins | sample Cyp1metagenome_FD_92528 | JGI IMG/M metagenome (GOLD analysis project Ga0126342, IMG submission 92528) | Coral microbial communities from Lord Howe Island, Old Settlement Bay, Australia - Cyphastrea 1 metagenome | ecosystem: Host-associated > Invertebrates > Cnidaria > Coral ... | reverse complement strand
TAGTCACTAATTAGTCACTAATTAGTCACTATCTAGTAGTATCTAGTAGTAGTAGTATCTAGTAGTCAAAATGTGTGACATGATGCTAGGCAAGACTCACCTGTAACTTCCACGTAGTTATCGGCTTAAACTCCTCGTGTTTTGAATTCTGGGAACAGAAGGTTCACAAGAGTCATTGCATTACCAACTGCGTGAGTACTGTTGTGAACCTCCCCCAAAAAAGAAACAATCCTCCAATTTTGCCAGAAATCATGTGACATTAGAATTTATTGTAGTTTGTGCATATATAAACATTTTTTTAAAGCCATCCCAACTATTGCGGTTTGGGTTTACCACAGATGCCAGGTTGGATTCCAGCCAATGTGGTGCAATGGTGAGTCGATAGCAATTTTCGTTTCACCCCGCCGAAAATCACCTGGGGGGCTGGAATCAAAAGATGCCATGGCAGAGGTTGGCCGAATGGGATGATTTTGTATGGGATATAAGATGATATAACTATGGCGTGGGCTATTTTTACCATGGTTTTGCTGAATTTTGGATGCATGATGTTGCAGATGTTTTTTGGACCGAGAAGAGCGGGAAGAGGATGTTTGCAGAATTTTTCCCCCCCGAATCTATGCCCATTTGAATGCGGAACATGTGTTTTTCTCAAATAGCATTTGGATGCAGACCCTATCAGAATTCTATCAGTCAAATCCATTTGATTCTGGGAGTTTCCGTGCATTTACTGCAGGCTCAGGCTGCCTTGGCTGTGCAACTTGCGGCAGAACAGGACTGGGTCAGATCGGTTGAAACCAACATAGACTCCATGATCTTTGATGGTTGATCTTTTTCCGTGAAGTCTTGCCACAGTTTCGATTCGCTATTGGAGGCTTTGAATCTAATTTGACCCTTTCTTTGCAAGTGGCATCAAGTTGACCTGAAGTTCTTAGGTGCTTTTTCCTATAGTTGTTCCAATATAAACCGTCCAACCAAAAGAAGACAATGGGAACTTCAGGATCATTTTTTATGGAGCTACTGTACTATATAAGTAAGGCATAGTAAGGCCATATGTTGTGGGGATGTTCCCTTACATAGCCCTTTACATAGGCCAAAACAGGGAAAAACCAGGCCGAAAACACCTGTCGTCAGGAGCAACTGTTGGAGGCCTTTGCTGAAGCAGCTGCGTCTGGGGCACTCAGATGTCGGCCCTTGCCGTATGTTGGTTGGGATTTACCCTCTGGTAAACTAACATAACTATGGAAAATCACCATTTTTAATGGGAAATTCCACTATTTTTATGGCCATTTTCAATAGCTACGTTAAATTACCAGAGGGTACTCTGGAAAATCAACTTGTTTAATAGGTAAATCATCATAAATGAAAAAATGATCATGGATTATAGATGTTTATAGATGGTATGTCATCATGTTGATCATCTATTAATGGGGGGGATTTCCCCCTTTGGTGATTGAACGATTTGCGAACTGGAAAATAACCCTTTTGAAGCTAGGAAAAGCATCATGGTTTATCACCGAAATATCTATGGGCCATGGCTTCCAGTTAGCAAACTGTTAAGTAACTAGAGGGTAACCATCTAAAATGATCTAAAACGATCAAACATAGGGATATCATGGGGGTCTGATGGGTAACCAATGTCAACCAATGATGTCTCCGGCTGGTGGTGTCTAGGCGAGTTTTTTTCCGTCCCGCCGGGGATGATGATCAGCAATCATTGGAAAACCATTTGAGTTTCAGATTGGACCCTTGGATCCTATTAAAATGATGATTGCATGATTGCTGTTCAGATCTGTTCAGTGATTCTAGTTACATGGGACTGTCTCAAAGTCATAATATATACATAGTGTGTATATATATATACACATACATCCCTTATATAATTACATATAGATGGTTGCTGATGGTTGAATACTCTATAAACACAACCAATTTGGTGGATCCATTGGTGCCATACCCATCGAGCCTGACATGTTCGCCCATCGCCCCAGATCCGGAGATCCTTCTGCCATCAAGAAAGCGAGGGACGCGGCCAAGAAGGGTGGCGTGCCAACCAAGGAGTGCGCCAGGGCGGCTATGGCAAGACGTTGGAAATGGTGAAACATGGTGAAACATGGTGAAAATCATTGAGCATCAAGTTGAGGTTCTGAAGATATGAGTGTCACAAGTATAAAAATGATGATGGATTATCTAATTGCGATGTTTCGGATGATTTAGTAGTTGTTTTGCTTTTGATTTGGACGAGCCATCGCCGGATGCATCTTGGATGGTGGAAACCACAATCTATGGTGAAACCGATGGTAAGGATGATAGGTACTGGGTATGGGTCATGAAATGTCATGAATTTGGACACCACTGTGGTGCCATGTGGCTCCACATTTTTCAGCATTTGCCATTGGGGACTGGTAATTGGGGACTGGTAATCTTGAGCCATTGCCAGAGGATCAGGGCTGATTGAGGATGGTAATGAGCTGGAAGATCAGTCGTTGCTTGCTCCATGCTCTTGTGGGAAACACCTGGACATCAGTCGTTGTATGTGTAAAACCTAGATTTTGGATTCTTTTTGTCTGTATGTTTTCTCATCCCAACACAAGACTGGTTTGACTGTAACATGTGATAGATTATTCGTGCGTTTCAATTAAGGTAAGACCCCGTCTGGTGTGGTTGTCAGTGTCTGAACATTTACCATTTTTTTTGCTGAAACATGCACATAGAATAATCATAACCATGCGACTGGAACGATGGTTAGTAGTGGTAAGTATCTTTCAACATGGTCTTATTTTAGGCTGGTGAATTCGTGTGATGTTTCCATATGTATGTCGTATGTGTATATATATACACACATATATACATATACATATATACACATACATATACATATATACATATACATAATATACATATATACATGTACAGATACATACAGATACATATACATATACTGAATCACCTTGAAGAAGTTTTATAAAATAAAATGGTCCGTTCATCTCAAACAATGCCAGGGATGACGATTCCCTGCCGTGCAGGAGATTGCCCGAGTCTTTGCGCTGGCGCAAGCGCAGAGACCTGCAGAGTGACCAAAAAACATGTGGGATCGATGGGAGTTGATGTGGAAAAATGTTGGAAACTAAAAAAATACTGCGATGAACAGAATTGGATGAACTTAACTGGATTATAATCCAAGTTTTTTCAATATTCGGGGACAGGAGTTGATGTATTTCCAGATGTTTTCTGATGCCCAGAAAGTTTTGTGGATATGATCATTCTTGGAGCAAGAATCAAGTTGTCCAAATTCACAGTTCTTATGCGAGATCTTGGCAGGTTCACAGTAACAACAGTTTGTGCTTCACTTTCCAACTACCCTGGTGGACGTTTGATATCGACCGGATGGCGTCAAGCTGCACAGACCTTAACTTGGCCAATTCTGGCAACACACAACATCAACTGCAACTGCAGATCAATGTTTTTTTTTGCAGAATCACCTCAATTAGTGTGATCGAAGATCTGCAATCAGAACCTCGGTAGTGCATAGTGTGTGGAGTGAGAGGACAGCAATCTGTTTCCAAGCGGATACTCCCAGGTAGACTCACAGGGAATCAGACAAACATAGAAACCGTTGAACATGACGACCCTGCTGTCACAAGTCATAACCATGTATTAATTCACTTGCAGCCCTTTTCAAAAGACAGACCCCAGCAGTGTCCCCAATCATATTCTGCGTTTGTTCAGAAAGACCCCCTGCTCTTCACTCTTGTAACCCTATCCGAGATTATATCCCATATAGATCCATATAGATCATATAGATTCATATATAGCCATCTTTGGTTCAGAAAGGGCCACGATATTCTCTGCCAAGCAGAGAGCTTCGTGGCACCGTTCCGCCCTGGTGCGCCGTACTGTGAGCCCCGCATGGCATGCAGCGCATGCCGCGCCGCGACAGCGAGCGCTTGGGGCGCTCAACGTTTGGCTCCACGTCCTCGACGATCCTGGGCTTCAGCCGACAGAAGGCGTTGCAGAAGATGAGTAGCGCCGTAGGTTTGCCCGGCCTGGAACGATTGGTCAAGACCACTTCCCGACGGCCACAGGTCATGGTGGAACAGGGTTGGGGATGGAACCTGCTGAGTTTTGGGGAAGCTATAGATTGTAAACTTGACTATGAGGGTTGCTTCCTCCAATTTTAGACCAGGAAAATCCCACGTGCTTTAACCACGGCAAGCATGGTTTCCTCCAGAGATCCACAATGATGTGCTGCCGGCAGGGCATTCCACGTTTCACATGTCATTTGGTCAGACAAAAGAGAAACATGTTGGTTCCAAGATGTTCCAAGCTGGGTCAGTATTGCCAGTATTGCGTATTACAGTTGCCTTTGTGCAAGAAAACGGAGTCCTGTTCCCCGACCTTAGAATGAAACTTGTCGATGCCTGACACGCTTTCCACCCTGTCGAAACGACTAGGAGAAAGGTATGAACACATTGGGATGGCCAGGAAAGAGACAATTGGGAAAATGCTAGGAACCAGTGGGGATAAAGTGTGAATATTGTGTGAATCGTTTCCAAAGCACAGAGGGGGCCTGGGAGGCAAAACTGGAAAAGACTTGGGAAAATGAAAAGGTTGGGAAAAAGATGAGAAAGATTTGGGAAATCTATGGGAGTGTCGTTGTGAACCAGTTGTATGGTAAATCCACGGGATGCATTCCACATCTTGGATGTTTGTTATTCACTTTGATTGACACTCTACTGCCGCAGAGAGAGGCAAGGATTTACCAGGGATTGACCCAGGATTGAGTTGGGAACAACTTGGGGATATGCTAGGGTTTCTCTAGGATTTCCGTGGGTGTCACTGTGCAGTAAAGCCACCCCTGTTTAGAGCGACCATCTGAGTCAAGCGCAAGTAGCTGGCTCTGGGTGCACATGTTTGATGCGAAACACCGCTGCAAGTGGTTCTGTATAGCCGCTGTAAACGGTACCCACTAGTGATCGTGCCATCACGTGTCCATGCTTCTATGCCTGTGGATTTTCGGACTTATAGAGGGTCAACAAAGAACATGCGTGATCAGTTGGCCAAAATATATTTGGCGGTACTATATGTCTTAACGTGTCTCACCATGTATTTGGACCAATCGGATGCAACAGCACTGATATAGCGAGGTCGTCAAAATTCAGTTTGCCCTTTATACAATTGACTGAACTTTCAGATTAATGATTGAAGGGTCATCTACCCCATGATGAATGAGTCATATGAGCCATCTATCTTTCATAAAACTCAACAAGGTTTTCTGGACAGATCGCAGAGCGGGGTGCTTGGGTACCACAGGATAGGGATCGTCGATTCTGTTTCCGACAGGACAGGACTGTAATGGTTTCTCCTATGTTTTTTAGGTATACAAAGGTAGATATATGATGATATATATGTAGAATTTATGTAGATATTCTCTTCGCTCACTTTCGGTGATGGCCACCCATGGGGATATGGGCGATCCATGGCGATCCATTGTCCTGCTTGTTGAAAACTCCGTGCCTTCCTGGAGACTTTGTTTAATTCAAATTGTCTAGTTGGCTTGGTCCAGGGGATATCGCCTGCAATGGCAGTTTGAAACGGGGACAATGATTTTCGCAACCATGGCAAGTTCATTTTCAGGCCCCATTTGGTCCATTTACATTGGCCATCTACGAAATCACTTCATCGCCAGGTGACGGAGGACGTGTGTCCTTCCCGCAACGTGTTCCATCTCTCGGCCGGGAAGATGATGGCACTGCCACGACCGGCCTCGAATCGACCGCGCTTGCTGGCCACAGCGTACGATTCGGATTGGAAACTGAGGTGTCTGGAGTCTTTTAAAATCTTTTAAAGGGGGAAAAGGGATGGAAACGGGGTTGGAGATGGTTTTGGTGAAAGCGGGTGGATTTGTTTTCATTAAGAGAATAAGACGGTGGATGATGGTGGATGATGGTGGATGATGGTGGATGATCATTTCAACGTTTTTTTGCATTTATACTGTACTGTAGGACTGCAGACTGTAGGTGTGCTGTTTTCAGAAATCCAGAAATCCAGTCCCTTCAATTGTAGAGACACTAGCCTGGCAGTCTAGGTGCCCAATAGCATACTGATGTGATGGTCTTGGAGGCTGCCATGGTAGGACAAGACTTCATAATCTTCATAATCTTCATAAACATGTATACTTCATAAGCATGTATAATACTGTATATCCTCGTGTGACCATTGGTTCGATGATTGGTTATCCCATTAAAACCTCTATGTATAGAGGACTTCCATGGATTCACCATTGCCACGTTACCATGATGCCTACGTGATACTGTCCAGACTGGATTCAGTTCCAGGCGCACGTATACTCCATCAACATTGGTGAAATGTCCAAAGTAAGAGTAATCAATATGTCAATGTAATTAATTAAACAATTAGTAGTCATAGTAGTCATAATAGTCGTTGTAGACATAGTAGTCATAGTAGTCGTTGTAGACATCTTTTTGGACCAGGTCGACCAGTTATCCCCATGCCAGGCCGGACCTTTTGCAATCCAAGCCACATCTGGATGGTGACAGCGATTGGTTTCGCAATGTCTTGGGCAAGCGGAAACTCGGCGGATTCGCTCGGAGCACTCGGGGGAGTTTTTTGGATGATGAATCTGGATGTGTTTTGTTGTGTCTTCAGTCTTTTTTTTGGCTGAACGATTCTGAATCGACCACATTTCACCAAGTTCTTGTTGTGTTTTGTTATGTTTTGTTCATATTTTGAAAAGTGGTGGGGATGGATATTGGAGGTGGACATGTATCATGTCATCAATACGTGGGATTGCTTCAGATGATCCAACCCCTCCATGGGCCCATGGGACTCCAATTTCGCCATCATATCCGGCCACCCCGCCAGCGACACCGATATGCCAAGGAAACAAAAAGGACATTTGGCTGACAGAATGAGGTGCTGGGCTGTCCATGTCGGAGAAACTCCATTGGTTCATGATGGGCTGATGGTCGACTTTGCGGAATAGAGGATGAATGGTGGATGGTCAAACCATGGGTTCTTGTTTGCGCAAACCAAAGTTCCACTTGTCATAAATTGCGCAACTTGATCTCATGGGCTTAAAACACGCGTTGTCCTTGGTAAAATCACCATAGAAAGCATGGTGTGTTTCATCATGTTTCATCCAAAAAAAACAGCAGAACTTCACCACCAGCCACTGGCCACCGAATGGCCAGGCCGGATTTGGTGGCTGCCATTCTGGAAGACGGCGGCATCTCGGAAGAGCCGTATCACTGGGATCCCCTGCGGGATCTCAAGGTACACGGCTGTAAGGACGCCAAAATATCCCAAAAGCATCGGTGGTGACAAAGAAGTGTGAGTTTATATTATTTTTTAAATTATATATGAGTTTCTTGGAAAATCATGTTTTTGTCGAAATTCCGAAAAGCAACTTGTTTTTATGTGAGTGCTGGTGCTGCCAAGATGTTATACGTATAACGTCGTATAACTCTTCGGCAGTGACCCCTAAGAACTGATGGATCTCCCCCCGATCGAAAAGTGATGATATGTCCTGAAACATCCGGACGGCTGAACCACACGGGACAATGCCACACCACATGAGCCACGTTCTAAACCCTTGTGGACATTTAGAACATGGCTCACATTATGGAATATGATTGAAGCCAATTGCACTATTCCATAATTTGCCCACCCTGAGTAAGAATCACCTGGCCAATGCTGGCCACAAAAAGGACAAGGTGTAGGACAAACTCGGTCGGGGGTTCGCTTGGAGTGCCGGAAAGTGGATCGCTTGGAACGCCGAAAAGTGTCACCCACAGGGACATAAGAGATACATAGCGCTAGAGATAGCGCTAAATGGATGCATTCATAGCCTACACGCGCTTCCGCACTGAAGCACGCAGTGACATGGGCAGATGCACGCAGACATTCCACGCCTTAGAGCCTTCGGGCGCTCGGAGTGCTTCTGCTCTCCGAGCCTTTAAACCACATACCCTCTGGTTATTTCAAAATAGCTATTGAAAATGACCATAAAAATAGTGGATTTTCCCAATAAAAATGGTGATTTTCCATAGTTATGTTAGTTTACCAGAGGGTAACAGATCATAACAGATCATAACAGAACATCCCATTACATTACATTGCATTACATTACATGACACTAAGTCACACACCATTACATTACACAACGTTACATGACGTCACTTTACAAGACAGTACAGAACATGCCATTACTTCACATAACATACCATTACAATACATTACATTACGTTGCATTACAGGACATGACAGTACATTACATACCATTGTATAATTAGATTACATTACATCACATCACATTCCAGTACATACCATTACAGCACATTACATTTCATTTCATTTCTTTGCTTTACATTACATTACATCACATTACATTACATCACATCACATTACATTACACACCATTGCATTACAGTACATTACATACCATTCCATTACACACCTACATTCCTACACACTTACATACCTACATACCTACATACCTACCTGCATACATAGAGACATGCATACACACACATAGCTTGCAGAAAAGGTGGGTTAAAAGATACAGACAGACAGACAGACAGGCAGACAGACAGACATACAGAAATACATAAATTCATAAATACATCAACACATAAATACATAAATACATAAATACATAAACACATAAACACATAAACACATAAACGCATAAATACATAAATACATAAATACATGCATGGATGATCATGGATGCATGCAAGCATTGTGCCATGCATGCACATACACAGGGACGCATACACAAACATATGTACATAGAGCATGCATGTCAGCATGGCAATCCAGGGCTGGTGTGGAATCGCGGGACGCATGAATGGGACTGATTTTCTTCCCCATTTCTGATAGTTTTGTGAGTACAAGGAGGCGAACCATCGAATTGACATGTTGACCTCGTTTGGAATTAATTATTGAAGGTTCTGGTCAGAAGACCATTCTTATGTCTCTGCAGGCGTTCAAAGACCTCAAAGTGATATGAAACGCCTAAAAGGCGTCATTCTCCGGTGCTCTAATGTAACCATGCTGGTCCCCTAAACCCACCCCGTGTCCCAGTCCTGTGTCCTCAAGTCAAACCCTAAAGGTCTCATTCTCTGGTGCTCTAATGTAGTTCACCATGCTGGTCCCTAAACCCACCCCATGTCCCAGCCCCGTGTCCCCAAGGTCTGTATATCAGGTTTTTATTGGAATCCACCATGCTGGTCCCCTAAACCCACCCTCCCCACTTGTCCCCTAAACCCACCCCATGTCCCAGCCCCGTGTCCCCAAGTCAAACCCTAAAGGTCTCATTCTCTGGTGCTCTAAGTGATCCACTTTTTTGTTGCTCTAAGTGATCCCATGGTGCTCTAAGTGATCCGGTGCTCTAAGTGATCCACTCTCCGGTGCTCTAAGTGATCCCTTAACCCGTCAAACTCACTCAACAATCCCAGCGACACGCGGTGTTGTCGGATGTGTTTGTGATTTTGGTGCCAGTACCGCAGAGAAATTGTCCCATCCACTGGAACCAATCACAGTCACTCAAGTATAATCGATTGCTGTATAGATGATTATATATTGTCTATATAATTATATAATATCATATATACATATTGTGTATTAATTTGTATAACAAGTATAATATCAATATATTAATATATATATATTGTTATATAAACTAACATAGCTATTGAAAATGGTGATTTTCCATAGTAACCCCCTCGCCCCTTTCACAGGACTCTGACTGTTCCGACTCCTCGGACTCCATGTCGAGCTCCGAGAGTATGGGCATCGCAAGCCTCGCCATCGTGGCCAGGTGCCACCAGGAGTTGTAGTGTATATATTGTTTAATATTGTATATCTATTTATATGTATCATATGTGTATTCATATATGTGTTCATATCTGTATTCATATATGTGTTCATTTATGTGTTCATTTATGTATTCGTATATGTATTCATCGATGTATTCCATATACTGTACAATTTGAAATAAAACTTTGCCAGCCTCTGAGTGGACCAAAAGCAAACCTAAAGTTCTGTTTGGCTCGAAATTTCCCAAACATACTGTCCTGGTGGATGGTGGGATAGTTATCACCATTTTGACGCACGCAAGGTGAATGATAGTGATGAGTTGGCCCCACAAAAGACGTCCCAAGCCAGTTTTCTCAAAGCTGATTCCCCTTGCATGTGCAAACATACACCCCCTATTGAGACAGAAATTTCCACATACCGTACAGCTGACAGCCTGTGGCCATGTTTTTTTGCTAAAAACATGTGGCCATATGTTTGGCATCTACATAGAATCTACAGCCATGGCCATGACATTACTTTGAGTCCTCTACAGCCCTTACGGTTCAGTTGAACCAAATTGAACCAACAAAAAATGAAGTTTACCGTGTTTATACCTCCCTCCAAATATCAAGTCGGTATAAAAGCACTAAACATACTAAACCTATGGGGTAAAACACATAAAAACACCATAAAAATAAGGTTCCAATGCCAACCCCCTCGGGGATAGGTTGGGCCGCCGCCGCAGTGGCATTGGCAACGAGAGCCGTGCCTCGCACCGCGCCCAACGCCGAGCCTCTCGAAACGTGCAGGGCCCGCGAAAGGACTGCGGTGGAATGGATGGTTTTAAACTGGAAATCACACTTGTGGTTTTAAGTCTTGAACCATACCGATTGGTGGTTTCCATGTACTGCACATATATATATAATTATATATATTTATCGAAATCGTAATTTCAACATATCGTTGGACATGACTACGATGTAGATTGGAACTTGTAACAGGAGATCCGCAAATTCAGCTGGAGAGAATTTTCAACTGGGATTTAGATGATTTACTTTAAGAACCAGAAGGAACTGAACTGAAGCAGAGAGAGGAAGGTGTATTGGTCTATATAGACTGATTCAAGCAACATCAACTGGTTGGTTTTTCATCCGGCATCATTTTAGCGTCCTCATTCGGATGATGAACTGAATGGAATCATTTGTTAGTACTTGGTCAATTACCTGTCGGACAGGATATAATACATTGTACGGTACGAAGTCAAAGACACTCTGTTGGTATCATTGCTGTATATTCCTATGATCACCACACTCACTCACTTGGGATGTCGTTTGCAAAGGACGTCCTTAAGCTTCAAAACCGCTGAAGGTTTTAACAGTTCCACCAAGGCCTCAAGGAGTCCCTAGCATTCCGGGATCAACCCCCATCTAATTATTTATGATTTTATATGATGTTCCCATTCAAACCTCCATGATCTCCATTTCTAGGGGATTTACCTTAATGGCATGTTTTGGTTTAAACACAGTTACACCGTTACACCTCCACAATGCCGATCATCACTGTTTCGAGTCCGCAAAAATCTCTGTTGCGTTATCACGATATGGCGATCAAACCCCGTACGGTACGTACCCTGATAATTTCACAATGACTACCCTCTGGTAAACTAACATAGCTATGGAAAATCATCATTTTTAATGGGAAAATCCACTATTAATGGTCATTTTCCATAGCTACGTTAAATTACCAGAGGGTATAGTTTTCACATGATTGTTCTCGACCCTACACCCCAATAAGACATCAACAATCATTGCCGCGATATCACCAATTGCTTCCAGGGAACACGATTCATGATGTCCTTTTTCCTAGAGCCCGTCCATTGACACCATGGTTTAGGACCCCTTGGAAGGTGAACCCCCTAAAAATCGCCATGTTGTGTCCTACATCCCCATGTTTGATGTTAAAACCATCCCTTTTTACAGCTGTACGGCAGTTATGGCCCTTTACCCGTTATGAGTCTGTTGTAAGCTCATGTATGGAAAGACAACATACAACAACCCCATATAAAATCATCAAATATATATATATATATATATAAATCACCATAAAAATCACTGGTTGGTTGGCCTTGAACTGGGCGTTGAATCAGACCACATCAGTTTTTTCCAGGAGAAGCCGAAGGAGGCGCCCAAGGTTGAGCCTCCGGAGATTTTGTCCTTAGCCAAGCTTTCGGGGAAGCATAACATCCCCCTGCAGGCGAGGATGCAGCAGGATGGATGGAAATCTATTCTCGACGCCATGTTTTTGTTGGGGGTATGTACTGTACATTATGTATGTATGTTTGCCATGTTCCTAATTCAGCTTAATTTTGGGGTAAATGTTAGTAAGATTTAGTAAGCATGACATGCGTGGAGCATTTGGAATGGGATGGCTGGGCTGGGGTGAAGGGTTTCACTTCAGGACCCAAAGAGGGCAGACAGACTTACCTTCTCAGCAAAGTAGCAACGAACAGTGCCAAACTCACCAAGCTGCATACATCACCGGGCAGTAATCTAAGTTGACAACTCAAATTCCCCAGCTAGATTTGGGTTATTGTGGGGTTCCTCTTACAACTCTGGGAACCCCAAAAAATCCCAAAGTGGTTTTATCATCCTTTTCCCCATTTTTTTTGCAATTTGGGTTGGGGGTACACCCCAAAATTTTCGAAACAGTCGCCCATCTTCGCCATGCCGAGCCTTGAGGTGAGTGAACAGGCTTTCAGCTGGTGGTTTCAATTCGCCACTCTGGATGGCTTCACCGGCACCGAGGTGGGGAAAGCAGCCAAGGCGAAAAATAGAGATATGGGGCCAAGCACGGCGGCCAACCCGGATTTTGCAGTCTCTTTTTCTTCGTATTCAACGTCATGTTTGAATCTCAAAAATGTTTGAATGTGATGTTTCAACGTCATGTGAATGTCAAAATGTGAAGGTCAGGTTTGAATCATTTTGAACTCCCCAATTCCCACAGTTTCTGCCATAAATCAAGGTATCCCGTCGGATTCCTGCCCGAAGGTTCATCTATAGTATCTCCCAAAAATATATGTAAAATAAGTCATTTGCCATTATAATATAATATATTATATTACATTATATTATATTACATTACACTATATTATATATATTTATATATTATATATTATCTCTATAACAAATCCAACGTTCTTTGAGTCGGATACTCATCACTTTTCTGTTGCATTCCAGGCAGAGGTCCTGGATGGCCTGGAATTCGCAGTGCCAAGCCTAGGGTTGATGTCGCACGATGCCTTCGTTCAAGCCTGTTGCGCCATCAGCGATGTGGACAACCCCAGGCCATGGGCTTTCCCATGGTGAAACCCTGGTGACCGGTGACACAAACGAGGTTCAGAAACGGGGAAGAAACCAATGGAAAAGACACGCACTGGAAAAGCCATTGGTTTCTGGTTCGATTGATCAGACATATCCAGAAATGAAGGTTTCCTTTTCAAAGCAGCCTCAATAAACCGTTGGTTTGGCATGGTTTGGCAATTTAAACTGACTGGTTTCCCTTCTATTGTCGGGATCCCATATTTTTTGCGAACTGTGATTTTTTCCGCGGGTTGTTCCAAGGCTGTTGGACATGGAGTTTGTGGGAAGCGTCCTGCTGAGCGTTGCCGAATGTTTGGAGAACTTTGGGAACTCCGGCCGTGATCCTGCTGACGAGTCGCCTGGCAGATGGGCCGCTGGTGATTTTTCACAGCGAACTGGAAGTCATGGCCCATTGAATAGATTTGATTTACAGCCTCTTAGGAATGTTCAATTTCTGTGGTAAGAGACAAATTTTCCAGAGGGCAAAGTTATTTTCCAACAGGCTTCAGGATATTCGCATATATTCGCTGCATTGAAGCACCAGGATATTACGGGAATTGTTGTCAGGATTGTGGGTCAAATTTGCTGGGTCAGGAGCGCATATCTGGTAGTTAAGCAAGGCACTGTCCAGACTGGAGCCTAGCCCTGCTTATGTTGGGGCAATGGAAGATACTGGAGTCTCCAACTTTTGGAGTAAACTTATCAACACCAAAAGAAAACTGCTATTGAAATAGAATGGAATAGGGGCATGAATGATGAATCATCAATAATCATCATCAGTAGACCTTAAGTGATTTTAGACATATAGCATCATATGGCACATTTTCTGGGTAGCAAATTAGCAAACGATATAAGCCAGTGACTCGTCCATTTTTTTTGGTGTTTCGGACATGCTGACGAGAAAGCCCAGGAGTCTCAACGGTCGCTTAGACTTTGTCGAGTTCCTGGCCTTTTTCCACAAGTTTTGCTTCTCCGAAGAGGCAATCCTTCGGTGATGAGAGGTTTGTTGCCAGATACTTGAGGGTACCAAGTGCTTCATATGGGTATGGGTCAATACCTATAGATACATTTTTAGTGGGATGAACATCCATTTACCAGCTATTTTGATGTTCACCAGGGGTACAAGGTTTTGACACACTGCCATATTTTCATGAGGATGAAGAATGGAATAGCATTTGTTCAATGGGTTGATGAATAATGATGGAATGACCAACCATGGTGATATATGGTTAGATTATCATGGTGATTCAACCAGCAAACATATGGGATTTATATTGGATTTATTGGGAATATATGGGAACATAACAAAAATGGGGAATAAATGGGGATACAAACCAACCAAAATTTGTATGCCCACAAGTCATGGCACTTTTGATGGGGAGAATGCTGATAATTCATTCGTGCAATTGGGGTAGCCTATTTTCAGAGCATATTATGCGGAGACAGGGTCGTTTAGACCTCACGCCGTGACGTCAAAAAAAGAAAGTGTAGGATTGGGGGAATATGGCCAAACATGCCTGGTTCGTGAATTAGTGCAATTTATCCAGAACCATGATAAATGGAGGCATGATGGAATATATCACCAAAAACATTATATCTGGGTTCGTCTCCAAATCTGACCCACAATTTGTAGCAACACGATGATTCGAACATGATGATAAGCCATAGCACCGTGTTGCGTATCTTTTTGTGACAACAAAGTGGGACTGTGAGACCAACCATGTGGGAAGATACAGTTGGATATATTTCCTGACGTTTTTTTTTGTACATGTTTAATATGGTAATATGAGTCAAAATCCTGGCACCTAGAAGAGTACTGTAGATTAGCTGCAAGAAATGAATGTTTTTTTCTTCCCCAAATATGGTAACAGCCAATGGGTTTTGAGTCAATGACCCATCCCCCAAGGGGCCCCTGAGAGATGGATCTCCAATGCCTCGATGCAACAAGCTGTTTGTTTTTGAAGCGACAGCACGTAAAAGTAAAAAAAACCTTCAAACTCATATCTAAACATATATATAGAAAAAAACTTCAACCAGTGCTTGCATTCTCAACATGTCTCAACTCAGTGGTTTGCCTTCTCGTTTTTTTTGCGAGCTTGGTACAGTGACTGCAATTGACTGCAATGGAGGTATGCTCCTTGGTCTCTGGTGAAAGGCTGGCCTTCCTTGACGCAGATCATGTCGAAGGTAAATCTGCACGGGCTGTGAAACAATCCCTGGCTGTGCAGCTTGGCATTCCCAGATTCCGGCAGCGCCTCCATGTCGAAGATGGATCCCGCCAAATCCTGGATGATGAGGTGTTTGCTGACGCTCCAGGGAAGGTCCTGCTAGTCCTTTTGGCATTTGCGGAACCTGACGGAGAAGCAGACTCACTGATGCTTGCGGCATGTAGAAGCAACAATTTCATGACACTTGAAGAATTGCTACAGCACCCACGAGACCCCAATGAAGAAGATGAGTTTGGGAGGGCATTGTTAAGCCATGCAGCTGCTACAGGACATGTTCAGACTATGCAGCTGTTGCTTGAAGCAGCTGCTGACATAAATTCGCAAGACATATACGGGTCAACACCACTGGTGCATGCACTTTATATGCTGCAAGACCCTGTCGAACCTGCCCGCTTGCTGATTGAAGCAGGTGCTGACAAGAACCAGGCCAAGACAGACGGAGCAACTCCATTGTTCATTGCGTCTCAGAATGGTCATGTGGAAGCTGCCCGCTTGCTGATTGAAGCAGGTGCTGACAAGAACCAGGCCAAGACAGATGGGGCAACTCCATTGTTCATCGCGTCTCAGAATGATCATGTGGAAGC
>Ga0126342_10011252_pt1 | contig 15990 bp, 14 predicted proteins | sample Cyp1metagenome_FD_92528 | JGI IMG/M metagenome (GOLD analysis project Ga0126342, IMG submission 92528) | Coral microbial communities from Lord Howe Island, Old Settlement Bay, Australia - Cyphastrea 1 metagenome | ecosystem: Host-associated > Invertebrates > Cnidaria > Coral ... | reverse complement strand
TAGGTGTTTACAGATCAGGGATCTTTCAACTACATCTCAGTGTGGATCTTCCTTCAGTTGTTGGATAGAGAGGGATTTGGGTATCTCTCAAGGATCGGCCTCCCTACCAATCTTGAGAGTATATATATATGTATGTGTATATATATATATATATATGTATGTGTATATATATATATATGTGTGTGTGTAAATATATGTACGTATATATGTAAATATATGTGTATATATATATGTATATGTATGTGTATTATATGTATATATATATATATGTATGTATGTATGTATGTATGTATGTATGTGTGTATTATATGTATATATTATACTTACACAGTATATTAACATTAAACTCGCCACCAATAGCTTTTCATAATTGTTTATATAATATGTCCAAATATATATTGGTTTAATATGTCTAAATAGTGGTTCAATATTCGGCTGCGGCCACCCCTGAATAATGTGCAAAATATACCACCCCCCCCCTTTCCCAGCTCCCAGCCCACCTCGTGCGATGATGACATCACCGCGATTCTTCAAGTCTTTCAGGGCTTTTCGCTTCACCTGTACCAGGTGGTGCTCGTCATGGAGGATCATCATCCCAAAAAGATGTTGTTTTAAGGAAACCATCAACCAGTTTTACTATTATCATGGTAATGATATATGGCACGATTAATCACAATATATATTTTATGAATATGATATGTGCAATATCTTATATATTTCATATATTATATATATTATAATATAATATATGTACATATATAATAGTATATATTATATATAATACACATTATGTATTCTGTATTATATATATATATCATATTTCATATATATATTATAATATATATATATTATACATAATACAATATATATATATATGTTAGCCAACCACTCTTGTTGATTTATGAACATATTCCATACCTAGATGTGATGGGTATGTCAACCTGAAGTTTTCAAGCCAAGATCTCCATCCCATCTCTCACCAAACAGCTGTTGCTGTTTGGAAAAAACCACACATGTCGGAATCAACTAAAATGTGGGCCGAAGAGTTCTTTCGAAACAAATAAATGATATTGATTGATGGATTTATGGATTGATTGATTGGTAGATATGTAAATGAATTTAAAGTTGCTACAGAAAAACTGTAGTTGGCACCTGCACAAGTTTTGCTGGCTTCGTGCCAACGTGCCAACATTTGGAATGCACTCCCTGCTTTCAGGCGCCTGGTTCTGCGATCCGGGCCATCCGATCTCACTCCAAGACCTGCCAACAAGATGCCGACCACTGACAAATGATATTAGTAATCATCTATATTAATTAATAATAATCTATATTAATTGATCATCTATATTAGGAATCGGCCCAGTTTGGCCCAGTTTGGCCCAGTTAAAAATGTTCCTATTGGTTGATGGAGATGTTCAACCAGTGCTTCAAAAGGGAACAAACTATATTGGAGATATTACCATCTGGTTATGACTAACATAGCCATGGAAAATCACCATGCTATTAATAGGTAAACCATCTATTTCTATGGGCCATCTATACCATGGCTATGTTAAATAACCAGAGGGTATATTAATGATCATTACTATAGTAATACTGGAAAGTAAGTAATAATAATTGTAATAGTCTTAGTAATAGTGAATAAGTGAATAATCACGGTACTGTGTACCAACACGACCAACATGTTCAAAAAAAAACACAGTTTCAGAAATTCCTTTCTGAAAGAACAGTGTTTCTCTCCACAACAGGTTGATTATTTTGTAAAAGTTAAAAGTACCCTCTGGTAAACTAACATAACTATGGAAAATCACAATTTCTAATTGGTAAATCCACTATAAATGGCCATGTTCAATAGTAAACTGTTAGTTTACCAGGCCGGGTACACCATTCCTCATCTGCACGCCATTTCCGACCTACCACCCCCGTGGTCCCTAGGCCGGCCAGCGGCCTGCCCTCCATGGCCACGTTGCAACAGCCACGGATCTTTTGCCACAGATGGTCGAGCACCTGTTGGAACTCCTGGAACATCGGACATCACCACCGATATATCAGGTACTAAAACCATGGTCGAATCAGTCCGATGAATATCAGGGATTCATGGGGATCTATTGGGGATTTTTGGTGGAAAGCATGAAATGACTGAAATGACATAGAAGATTTGCGGTTGGTTTATGAAAATTTGGTTATATCAGCAACCATTTTATATGGATATTTTATGGGAAATATAATTTATATAATGGTGATACAACCATCAGCTTGAATCAACTTCAACTTGAAGTATCGCCAAACATATTATGGAAAATGTTGGACGAACCAGTGTTTAAAAGTTTAAAACATACCTTATCATGATTGATGATATCAACACACATCAGGGTCCCAGCTAAAATAATTCCTTGAGTCCAAATTTAGGCACTCCGCAGATTCGTCCCGAAACAAGCAGCAACATGCAGCAACATGCAGCAACCATGGCCCGCCACAACCGCAGCAGTGCTCCTGTGGCGGGGTGTTGTTGCAGTGAAGTTCCTCAGTCAGCAAGCAGCCGCCACGGAAACCTGCCATAAATGAGTTGGTACCAACCAAGTTACCCCAAATGATGGGACCTTTCCACAGGGCTTCCATGAGGTTTAAATAAAGGTTCCTTCCCATGAAGCCCTACGTTTGGTATGAAAAGTGCAATGGGAATCAAGAGTTCCGAAAGATAGCATGGAAAAAAACGCGAATTGACCAGGCTCAGAACTTAACCTGGCCCGAAAATTCACGCGGGACACCTCAAAAAGGCGTCTACATTGCCTTTGAAGTGATGCGGCCGACACAACAGGTTGCTGTTTCAGCACTTCACAAAAACTAAGTCAATTGGAATCGTGATACCAGGTGTGGCTAAAAATCAGAAATAGATACCGCGTCTCACCATGCCCACTAAAATCTTCATTGCTGGTTTCATATGACTTCCAGACCCGGCCCTTCTCCATCCGATGTGAGCGAGGTGCAACATAGTCCCGGACTTCCTTCTGCAGTTTCAATCGAACTCCAAAACCTTCAGAGTGCCATGTCAGCCCAGGCACTGCCCAGGCACCTTTGGTATCCTTTGGTCATTCCCAAAGCTATTGGTTGTTGTGACTTCTCTCGTTGATTTAACCAATTCTCGTGTTGATTCCAACAACAAATCCCCAACCAACAATCAACCCACAACAACCCCGCAAAAAATGTACTTTCCGTGTAAGCCTATAGTCCTTATCATCAACCTACAGCAGTCGCCCAGGCATTACTTAAAATGGGGGCAACTGCACCACTTGCATCAGGGTTTTTTGAGATATCTTCCATTGTCTTTCTACATCAGACATCCCTTGTGCCGGGCGGTGGCAACAGCGACCATAGATCTATACTACACATGTTTACCAATACCATGGTCAGCATCTCCATTTTCAGCTTTCAGCATGCCAACTTTTACTTGATAGTCATACACTTTCGCAAATGTGGTAACTGGTAGAGTTCTGCAAATGTCAACAAATCTCCACATAGAGGTTTCTTGAACTGGCGGGACCCCCAAAATCATCCAAGTTGTTGTTTCTTACCCATGGGAAAACCAATGGTCTGGTAAACATACAAAAAACTATGGAAAATCACCATTTTCAATGGGTAAATCCACTATAAATGGCCATTTTCCACAGTTATGTTAGTTTACCAGAGGGTACCCATATTTTAGGAAACCTCCACCAATCGTCGATGGGACCATGCCGGGCGCCCCGGCAGTTGCGCTTCTCCGCATCCCCCTTGCGCGATGCCGCGCCGCGGGAGGGCGACAGCAAGAGGCGACCACTGGGCTCCATGGATAGCATCATCTCCACCTGGTGCAATATGGAGATATCTATTGACAAGGGGAAGGTACCCGGGACAACATTGGTGTTGGAGAATATAATGATAGGTAGAATGATACTGAAGATGTAATTGGCGATACATTGTATGTAATGTAATAGGCAAGCAATAGATGAGATTGTTTGTATGGCATGATTATGCATTCTTAACTGTGAGAATCAATGGGTAAATCAATGGGTAAATCAATGGATATGAAACGGATACTCCACGGATAATGGTTCATATTGTTTTTCCCTTATCAATTGATATTTCCATTGGTCAATAATAGGGAATATTGATTTGTTACGAACAAAGATGAAAAATGATGGGGAGCTAACCGCTATCTGACCATTAACAATTGGGACTTAATCCATTTCAACTGGTAATATGAGTGTGTCTGAAAATAGATAGGGTCCCCCAGGTTTCATCGCTAATCATCATTTCTCATATCGCCGTGTTGGAGGTATCCACTGTTGACAGACCCGTTTTTCTTGGGATCATACTGGGTGTTTTCAATGGGTGTGTCACCAACCGAGTCACCAACCAGCAATAGGGCCATAGGGCCATAGGGCCATCAAGAATGGGATTAGAATGGAGATTGTGGGAGATTTAACTAACAAACGGGGTTCAAGACAAAAAAATAATATACCGTTCACTGTTCACGTGCACATAATAGAAATAGTAAAACTACACCACCGTAGACCCCAAACAGTGGGTGGATTCAAGAAGTGATGGTCAAACACATGAAATAGCAGCGACAGGAATGGTGAAAATGTCTGCAATAAGTGCCGGAGACCACTTTATATATACTATATGTTTATTTTGTTCGGCTTCGCTTGCTTTGTTGCAACGCTAGATGCCAAAAACCGATGAAGGAAACTTCGATGGGGGTGCAACTATTTGGATCCAAACGCTCGAATCAAGCAGCATAGGACTGTCAAATGGGATGTGTTGAAAGCATCGAAGGATGAAAGTGAAAGATGACATCATTCTCAATCCCGGAGCTCTGTGCACTTTAGAGTCTGCGCAATTCTCGGCGTGCGATAATTTTAGCTGGGAGACTTAGGCCTCGGGAAGACGGACATACCATCCAACAAAGAGAAACAAGAAGGAAGACAAGCTGGAAGACAAGCTGGGAGACAAGCTGGAAGACAAGCTGGAAGACAAGCTGGAAGACAAGGGAGACAAGACCCGACCTCGGGAAGGTGAGCACACCATCCAACAAAGGGAAACAAGAAGAAAACAAACTGGTACACAAGCTGGGAGACAAGGGAAACAAGGACAATGGGAGACAAGGGGAGACAAGGGGAGACAAGCGGACACACCATCCAACATCAAGGCGGACACCTTAAGAAAGCATTAAGAACCCCTAACAGTACACTGTTTGGGGAAAAAAGAGATTAGATTTGGTATGATTTTGTTTTTTGAATTTGGGGGAAACACCTATTCCATTCATTGGGGTTAATCTGTCTTTTACCCATTGAAACGGCCTGAAATGGGGGTAAGCCCTTGTTTCAAACGAATCCGTGTCCGTGTCCGTGTGGGAATAGTGCAGTATGTGCAAGCGGAGTATACCACATGCTACGGTAGTCCATCAACCATCGTCATACCTCTAGGTTTCATCGTCTGGTTTCCCCATGTACACAACCACCAGCAGCAAGTTGATATGTCACGAATTGCCCCTTTGGGGAAGCCAAGCGCCTTCTTCTCTTTCCTTGGCATCACAGAAATCTCACAGGCTTGCAAATTCTGTATTCAATGGATTCGTTTACGGGAAAATCTACAGGAAACCATGGTTTTCCCCATGAAATATAGGGTTCCTGTAAATGTTCCCTTAAACCAGTCCATTGAGTAATGGGCCGGTGAGAATATTTCAACATAGGGCACTGGGATGCATAATGTTGTAAGACATGGGCCATACCTCAGCTATGTTTGGAATAGTTTCTGCTATCTCGTATCCATATGAATCAAGCCTAAAAAAATGTGGTGATGGCCAACCATCCCCATCAAAGAAGGCACTCCTGTTTTTTAGTGCGGCGCATACACTGTGCCAGGTGCTCCCTTTGGCCAATGCTCTGCTACAAAGACTGCACGCACTGCGCGTGATGCCCGTGTCCAACGAGCTGCAGCAGAGAGCCGCTTGAAGTGAACTTCTAGTTCGTTTCAACAACTACATTGGGTTTTTGGGCCTGTAGTTTCTGGACACTGACAAGAATGCCTTCAAAAGTCTCAGTAGTGCCCTCGCTAACACTCTGCACCAAGTCCATATGTGTACTCAGCCACGTAAGTTCCCGATGTGAGATCATTTGGCTGGCATACATGACTTGAATTTGATCTCTGGCTGTGGCAGCTTGTCGCAGATTCCTGAAGAGTCTGCCGTTAATTTGGGCCCCATGCTGAATTGGGCCTCCTTGTTGCACTTCTCTGCCCAAGTTACTAACCTGTCTCCTGGCAACTTCCAGAGCTTGCTCAGTTTTTTGCAGGGTTGCTTGGTCACAGCTCTGCGCAAACTGAACTATGGAATTCATCACGGAAACAGTACACAGCAAAACTCCCATCCAACTTTGTTCCTGAGAGGCTTCAATCAAACCATGGATTGCTTGGGCTGCGTTCATTGTATGAGCAACGGCAGATGCAACTTGACTTCCATTCTGCACTAGTCCAAGAGAGATTGTATTGGCACAACTCCTGAAAAATTCCCCTGGTCTATCTTCTATGGCCGCCATGGCTCCCGTGTAGACACTGCCAGTAACTCCCGCATATAGGGCCAAGGGAGGACAAACTAGGGCACCCACAGTCGCAAGCCCGGTTGCACCGCGACGCAAGATGCCATGAACTCGACGATCGCAGGGCCTGTAGATTCGGCATCTCTTGTTGCACTGCTGACACCAGACCACGCGCCCTTCGTAGTACAAGTCATGGCGATGTCCCGGGTGAGCATTTCGGGTTCTGCACTCTGGCCATGGGCAATCGAACACCAGGGGCATGTGGTCGGTATTGCTGAAGTCATCGAATGCAGTGCATTTGACAGGTGCCTCAGGCTTCTGTGCCCACAAGATTGCAGTTGCAAGAGCGGCGGATGCCCAAACACCTATTCGAGACAGATCATGCAAGCCCTGCTCTGTCGAGAATGTAGGGTCCGTGGTCAAGCGAAGGTGGCCGTCAGCATCAGCAAGACCTCTTGCGCTGGAATTTGGCCATGCAGCACAGCACTTGTGGCTGTGACCACTCAAGCATCTCAACATTGAGGAACGAGCACGGCATCTGGAAAGCAAACTCATTGTGTAGTACTACCAGTACAGGCACAGGCTCCTGACCCAAAGGTCCAACTCTTTGCTTGATCCGCAGCAGCAGGAATAAGCAACATGAGTGACTCTGATGCACTTGCTACAACCGGATCATTCTCCAAGCTGAAAAACTTGCACTTCAGTCCTTCCTAGTCACCCCACAAAACATCCCCAAAGGACGATCCCTATGGGCAAATACCCAAGTAACTTGACCATGATCCCACAGCAGGAGCCAAGGATCTCTCCAGACTCACCAGCGGTGAATTTCAAGCGCCACTCGCCATTCATCATCTGCCGCAGGTGGCTCGATGCGTCCGCATCCTTCCGTTGCAGCGAGGGTTCGTGGTAGCCTTCCGGTGCCACTACACCTTGCGCCGGCTGCGCCATGGTGAAGGGGAAGAGGAAATCCCTGGCTGAAAACACGAAGCATACTGAATTAGTGGAATGGTTGGAATCTTGAACCTCTGGATCTTGAAGCTCTGGGGTCCAAAGCGGCTCCAACATTGCCCATTAGTTTTGGATATTGACCATGTCGTTCAACAAAACTCGGCCAAGCCTTCTAAACTTGTGACAGGACTCTGGCTAGGTCTCTAAAAACCTGTATCTAACATTATATAACTACAATGTCAACCAATGATTATAACAGAAACCCTGAGGGATAAAAAAAAGAGACGGAACCCTCTTATCAAGTGATGTGATATAGTCAATCCTTGGTTGAAGATTAGCATCCCAACACCGCCCTCGGCACCGCCACGCCAGACGAAGACGGAGGAGGTGCCCCCGGTGGCCGTCTCTTCTTCGCTTTCCATCTCTCCACGAGGCAGGTCCAAGAGGAGCATCCGGTCGGCCTCCGAGGACTGGACGAGGGTGGCTTTTACCCTCTGGGTATGACGAACGGTTTGCCATAGAAAATCACCATGCTACTAATAGGTAAACCATTGATTTCTATGGGCAAGTTTCCATGGCTATGTTAAATAACCAAATGGAAATATGTTTAATCAGGACATGGATTATCAGCTGAATGGGGGATTTTTCATGGGATGTAATGAGATATCTAAAAACCAACATTGTCTGGTTGGTGGTTTCAATCCCTCTGAAAAATATTTGTCAGTTGGGGCTACTATTCCCAATATATGGAAAGTCATAAAATTCATGTTCCAAACCACCAACCAGTTGTGTGTGTCTGAAAATGGAGTCTTGTATGGTACAGTCCACAAAAAAGGTCATGGAATTGGGGACAATTTTCGGACACACCGGTGGATTTAGGATGATTTGGAGTACGGTTATTTTTAGACAAACCGCTAACATCCAAGGCACAGCCAACAATCTGGGCCACTGCTCGACTTGTTAGCTATCGAATCAGTGCCACTCTTAGCTGGTGAACGTAGACAATGCAATTGATACCAAAAGACTAAAGGATTAGTTTGCACTCGAAATGGTTAATGTTAATGGCGTTTTATCCAAATTTAGAAACGATCCCAAGGGTGTCTTCAACAGCCCAATTCATGGTTCGCCCCCAGTCACCTTGGAAGGCAGCATGGGTGTGCGGAACCACAGCGTCAGCGAGTACCTGATTGGTGCTTTCACGGTTTTTTCTCTCAGGTGACTGGGACATCATCTGTGGTTTGACATTGACCAATTTAGATGATGTTTTGTACTGGGATGAGATTCATACATTTGAATTATTTGACCATACTGGAGCCATTTTGGGATGGCTACCCCTCATCAGATATACCTGGAAATCAACGCAGAAAGCCTCAAAACAAGGGGCTCTGAAAAATGATTGTCCTAATGAAAATTGATTTATATAAGTGTATTTATCGTTGGGTCCTGTGTTCAATGTTTTGGGGAAGAGCAGCCGAATTGGATCTCAACCCCCTGGATTTGGCCCTATCATTTTTTAGCACCAATATGTCTGAAGAACCACCAACAGGGTTGTTTTATCCATCAAATTATGATTTGCAATCACCGAACATTCAAATATCTAGCAGAAAATTTGTTTGCCCTACCACAAAATATGATTTCACATGATTTCACCAACCAAAAACCATGGATGTTGCCTGCCTTTTGCCAAAACTGAGTCCTCAGAATGATCAGAATGGTTGGGTTGATACCAGTACACCAACAAAGACCTGCCTTTTGTTGATCCAAAGGGGTATGTTCCCCATCTGCCACCACCCGACTTGGTTTCAAACCCAAAAATGTGCCAAAGTCAGGTGGCATCATCCCATGTCTAGAAACAAAATATGTCAAACCACCCACCAGATATCCATAGGTCTGTGGAGCTTAGATTATGTCACCATCTTGAACAGTTTGGCCATTTTGGGGCCCAGAAATGCCAATCCTAATCCAATTTCCATCATTCCATCTGCCAGGCCACTTCGAAAAAGATGTTCTTAAAATTATTCACCATCAATCCATGGGTAACATTCCCATCTGCAGTCCAAGCCACTTGTTGATATAATGATATATCATGATCACCATGGATGCCACCATCAATTCCAATACCCTAATCCAATTCCCATGAATTCACCATCAATCCACTGATTGCATATCCCCATTGGCTCCCCGTTGGGAAAATCCTCCCATCGTCCAGGCCACTTGTTGATGCGTCGATCCGAATTTCCATTGGGTGCCAACTGGATGCGCTGCACCGCCAGCCCTGCGCGCTGGTCGAAGAGCAGGAAGTTTTTGCCTAGCGCTTCGCGGCGATGCTGTCGTCACGTGGAGAATCCAAAAAAGCTTAGAAAAGACTGGTGAGAATGAGGTCCAACCATCTAATAGATTCTCATAAAAAGGAAATCTGAGCATCAACAAGTATCAAACAGGTGAGTTTGTCTCCATCAGAAATGGGGATCGAACTGCTTATACGCTCAAGTAGTCTAGCCTCGCACTGAAGAATAACCTGTTCAGTGCCTGCAATCATCTACAAGCTGTTTCTTTTTTACATCACCATCTGATTCCTGCAGAGTATATTCATCCTGGGTGTGATCGTGAAGAGGAACCCGTTGAAACAAGTAAAACCATGGTTTGAGTGCTCTCCGAGTTGGATTTGTGCTTGTATCATATCTATATATATATATATATAGTACTATATGTTTATATCTATCTAGCTATCTTACATTGCTGTACGTTGATATATATATATATATGCTACATATACTTACATACATATCATATTACATTATATTACGTATTTTTTTCTACCGAGTTAGCCACATGTTTTGCAATACTATGCAATTTCATAGCCTACAAAAAAGCTTTTAGAACCCTACATAAAGCCCTAAGTCGTGTTGAGTGACGCATATAGTTTTTATAGTTTCACTATAGTTTTATGTGGGTAAAACAATGCCATAAACCATCCCCCAGTCATCACCATTTTTATAGGGGCTATATATATACCATTCCCAGTCATGTATGGTTTAAATCATTAGCATCCCATGAAGACGATAGTTATATCCTCTTTCTTGGTTTATAAAGAGAGCGGGCTGTTTGTAAACCCATTAACCCATTATAGAGGATTTTCAATTAGCATGTTTGATTACCAAAGGGCGTACCCATTTCCAAACCCATTATAAATCCAGTATAAACCATTTAGTAAACCCATTATTTGTGACCGTACTTATATCCTCTGTTTCTTGGTGTTATAAACACATTACCCACCAGTAAATTAATATAGACCCTGGTAGATAGGGCTTAGAAGAGTAGTTTCCACAAAAAAAATGTTATTTTATGTTATTTTCAGGGTCCAACTGGTTATTTACCAGAGGGTAACCCATCTGGCTGGCGGTTGAGCCACCCCTCTGAAAAATATGAGTAAGTCAGTTGGGATGATGACATTCCCAATATATGGAAAGTCATAAAATTCCATGGTTCCAAACCACCAACCAGATATATTGTTATTCCAATTTGTAACCATTATTAACCATAGATTAACCAGGAAAATTCCATGGTTCCAAACCACCAACCAGCCCATTCTTTTACCCACATCCCATCCGAGCCGACCCGTCTTTGGACCTCCTTTCGTGCCCCAGGACTCAGGGATCAAATCCACCACACCCAGGGCAAAGGTGTCCTTGGGCCTCGCCACGAAAAACGGCCCTTACTAAAGTCATGGGGAATTCAGAAGGATACGGTGGAAAATATGGTGATTGAATGATGTTTTAATGGGAGTTCGGTGGATTTTAAAGTGTTTTAATCAGATTTCATGGTGTTTTCTGCGGTTGAGTGGGAAGAATCATGGGAAATACTAATGGGATAATGAAGTAAATATCATCTTTTAATATCTACAATATCCTGGAAATGTTGTTCTATCTTTTTGGGGGTTGTGCCCATTCATGGAAGGTCCCCGCACACCGGGGTTCATCGGTTATTTGTTGGCCGATCCTAACTCCATAGCTACCCGTACATACCCTGAAAGTGCATGAAAGTGCACTTTTTGCCGGCGATCATATTATGAATCGATTCTTTTAGGCACTTTTTTCAATCCATTGTTCTTTTCATTTTTTTTCAAACAAATTTCACATGGAGACTTCCCGAAATGGGAGTACCATGGAGTACCATATCCAACCCCAAATCATCCTGTCGTCATGACCAGGTTTTGAAACCTATGCCCACTTGGGGATCACCTGCAGCTGCCAAGCCACAACAGCTGTCCTCTGAAGTCCCACTCGCCGAAGCCTGCGGCACAGCGACACTGCGACACTGATGGCTCCGGTGTCAACGAGGTCATAGGGAACAAAGCCATCTGGGTCATTACCATTTGGTCATATGGCAGTGTGTCAAAACCTTGTACCCCTGGTGAACATCAAAATAGCTGGTAAATGGATGTTCATCCCACTAAAAATGGTATTAATAGGTATTGATCCATATAGCCATATTAGGTAATATAATATGCCCAAATATTACATGGTAATGTTACCACATGGCGAAAGTATAGGGAACATACCGAAATTTGGTCATATTTGGTCAGCGATTCCCCCGAACCTACCCCAGTTGGTATAGCCCATTTTCAAACAAAGCCAGATGTCATTGATGGATCTTGAGCACATGCAAACGTAAGTCCACTGTAAGAGGCTCAATGAACACGGAAAATGAAAACTCTACATCCCGACGACAGTTGGGGCATTTCCTGCCACCAGTCTGTGCAAAAACATCCCAACAGGCTGAGCACGCACAAACATGACCACAAGGAACAAACGCCTGGGATGGTTTAGCATCCCGGCATATCACACACTGGGCCTCTGTGCCCTCTCTGGCCTCGGTGAATTTCCGCTTCAAATGGGCAGTCTCCTGCACCAAAATGTCATTCACTTCTAGCTGCTCTCGGATCAGCTGCTGGGAGTTTTGTTCCATGACCTTTGCTTCCTCGAGCTTCTGGTTGGCCTACATTTCTCGGATGGCCGCTTCTTTCTCTAAGCGTATTTTCAGGGAGATGGTCTCTTGCTTAAGCAGACGAGCCTCCTTGGCATCAGCACCAAGGCGAACTGCCTCGAAATGTGACTCCAATTTGACCTGCTGATCCTCTTTCGAGAGGTACCGAATTTCGTCTCTTTTGAAGCTGCACTTTTCGGGGGCAGTTGCGGCAACGAATCACAAACGGCACCAAGTTCATGCGAGCAGCTGCGGAAAGGAATGCCTGCCGGGCCTCGTCGTACGCTGCTGACTTTTTGGCGTTGATTCGCGCCTTCTTCTTCTGTGGACTCGGGGTGCCATTACAATTCGGCACATGCTTCACAGTGTCGGCTGCATAGCCAACCGCGTTGCACTGTGGACACGCTTGGAAGGTCTCACCTCTGCACACCATGGCATTGCAGCGACGGGTATGGCAGTTGCAACAGAAATTATTGATGGATCTTCTGGAGCCTTGGTCCTCCGAGGTCTACGTATGACATGCTATGACACTGATAGAAACACTATCATATGGGTCCGTCTGAAATAGTGTATACCGCCAATATGGTACTTTCAGTAGGGGAAAAGGATGATTAGCCCATGGATTTAGGTGTACCCTATTTTCAGACAAACCCATATCAGTGGTGAGGGGTGACATGGTTCATCTGTCACGCGCCATCTTTTTCTGCGGGAATCATTCGATCATCTTCGATGGGTAGAGCCACAGGGAGGTATCCCAAAAATTAGATGTTTGACGCCAAAAAATAGTCTAATAATCACCACTTCTCTCCCACTTTAACCCATAAATACCCATAAACTTCCACTTCTCCATCTCCCACCCAGTGGTTTCAGCCGTTTTTTTCTCGCCCGGTCGGGCTGTCGGAAGGGGGAACCTAGCCACCGCCCGGTGGTCGCGTTGGCTAACCTCTCGCAATCCGCGGTGAAAGCTGCCAGACGCGCTTAAAGACTGGGCGGGGCGACATAGGTAGGGGATGGTATGGGGATGGAAATCCCCGCCTCAAAACGAGGCCTTTACAAGATGAATGAATTAAATTCGGCAATTCTTGACTTGTTGCAAAGTCTGGAAGTTGCCGTCAAGATACCGCAGATAGCCCCAAGAATGAGCTGAGCCACGAGTATCAAAACTTGCACTAGACAGTATTTGGAAGTTAGGCCTGTACTCGTGAGAACACCAGGACCTTGAAAAAAAACACGAACGGAATCCAGACGTGTTAGGAGCGCTGGGTGCTGTTGTGGAGAATTGCCTACTGGCAACGTCGGCATTGCAGAAATTCTCATTCTTCTTTCTCCATCCTTCTCCCGCAAAAGCCCCCAGGCACTTTACGTACTTCAAACCGACAGCTGGGATGGGACACAACGGACTATATGTCAGAGCTGTTTTGAGCTTTTCTGGGTTTTTTTGCTTTTTTTTTCGCCATGACCATCGGAAAATCGCATGTTCATTTCGATCCACTGGCTGTCGGGGCATGCAATGGAAGTGCAGACTTGTACTATCCGACAACGTCCGCGACAAAAATTTGGGGAAATCACATGGCCGGTCCATTGGTAGGGTTGACCATGCTGGGAACCGCCATTCTGCGGACCCACTTTGCAGGAAGGGAAAGGTATTTTTTTCGTGGCCCATCTCAGGCTGAATGCTCCGAGCGAGGGCAGGGAATCTCGAATGGTTGCTGGTTTCACCCTACCCTCTGGTTATGTCAAAATAGCTATTGAAAATGGCCCATTGAAATAGTGGATTTACCCATGAAAAATGGTGATTTTCCATAGTTACGTTAGTTTACCAGAGGGTAATTAAAAAAACTGAAAGTGGATTGGCCCTCATGTTCTCAGGAGAAAAATGTTGAAACCATTTGAAACCACCAACCAGTCTTGTACTGATTCTGTTGTACCACTGATCCCCATAGTTTTGGGTTCCCAAATATCAAAGGCGCACGAAAGTGCAGCGAAAAAAGGCCTATGCGGATGCTGCCTCCCGACGGGTCATAGAGGAACACTGCTGGTACAATTTGGGGATCGATTTCCTTGGAGGTCAGCTGGAAGTCTGTCATTCCACGAAATACATCGAAAGGATGGTTACTAGGGGTTCCCAGTTCATGGATTATGATATAAATTATGATAGTGCATGACAGTCCCGATGAAATCTCCAATATATGAAGCTATATCCATAGATTGTACGTATATTATGTGATAGTATAACGAGAATCATCAACCAACAGAGGTTTGGCAGACCGCCCTTGGAGGGTGGTCATTTGCATGGCATGGTGACCACGGCAAAATGCGATCCGTCAGGCAATGATGAGCCAAACAACGACTGGGGTTTGAGAAACTCTAGTTTAGACATGTTGACATGTCATTTTTTCACTAAATTATACATGTAATGCTAAATGTAATTATCAGTGTTTTTTCCTACTGAACTATCCAATTTCATAGGGCCAACCTAAAACATGTTGGTGCCACACCACCATAAGCTGTTTCTTCTGAACAAGGAGTTTCCCAAACTACTGTTGGTCTGACAAATGTATGGGTGCTGTTTGAGTCCGGGGACTTGGGAAGCGTGGCGACAAAAGACCGCTTATGTTTTTCATGTGATACACCCAATCCCTATGATTTTCTTTTGTGCAAATGGGTTGGTCTAAAGATGGTGTATAGATGGGTACGGCATGAATGGCCATGTTAGTGGGAAAAATGATGATCAAAAATCAACCGTTCTATTTTGGATACTTCCCAAAATTTTCATACAAACCCCCGATCACTCCCAATCATCTCAATCAACTGGCCAGAAAATCATCAGTGTTCCTAAGTCATGGGGGTTAGCCCCAATCATCATCCAGTCGTCATGGATGACAACTTAACCCATGGTGACGCCGAGCATCACGACCAGGCGCCCATAGCGCGAAGCCCACAACTTGTTGACCTTCTGCGACAGCAGCCCAATGGCACGCTCAGACTCCTGTTCGCATAGGCATCAATTCCTGGTGGCATTCCTGGTGAATATCCACAACAAAGAGCCATTGATGGTCGGCTTGGTTTTGTTTCATGACTGTTGAACTTGGATGTGGCTGTCAATCGAGAAGCAACAGTGTTTTCGAAGCCTCCCCAAGGTGACATAGCAGGAAACGCACTTCTTCCATGCCGGGAAAACACTAAATCCTGGTGACTGTTCCTGAAGTGCCGTCCGTTTATTCCCTAGTGGGTTCTCATAGCTGAAAGCCGTTTTGGAAGGACACAATCCTTTTCACTGTATGTATGTATATATATATATATTATATATAATTATATATACATATACAACACCAGGACAAAAGTTTTTCCTCTAGACTAGCTGCTGCAACCCTCTCCCCTTAGACTCCTGACAGGTCTCATATGAATCACATGGCGGATCGCGGATCAGCTGGTTTGCTTTTAAAAAAATGTTTTTTTTCCGACTTGAAATACGATC